>Ga0123357_10000116_pt1 | contig 67298 bp, 71 predicted proteins | sample TergutEmb28metaG_FD_89873 | JGI IMG/M metagenome (GOLD analysis project Ga0123357, IMG submission 89873) | Embiratermes neotenicus P4 segment gut microbial communities from Petit-Saut dam, French Guiana - Emb289 P4 | ecosystem: Host-associated > Arthropoda: Insects > Digestive system > Gut ...
CCACGACCCGACCCCGCAGCACGTTTTACTACAAATGGATGATCAACACCGGCTACTCCACAAGGCTACTCCACAAATTGTTGTATCAATAAAAATCCGGGGGGCCCATTGTGGAAGTCAGGAGATAAAGAAAGCTGTTTGCAAACTGGGCATGTACTTTTTACGGCGACAGGACGAGAATTGGTCCGCGTGTGTCAAGTAAAGCCTCGCCGTGATTTTTTTGAATATGTGGTAAAGCGATGGGGCGATGAGGGCTTGTGTCCCTCATCGCCATGTCTGCGAGTAACGTTGTCGCCATGTCTGCGAGTAACGATCGCACAATAATTACAGAGCGATGGAGTTCATGCTTTAGCGTGTTTTCGTGTGCAGCACGCTGAAGCGTGAACTCCGGGATGCTATAATGATGCCCATGCTCAAAAAACTCCTACACCGTCTCCACACCCGCTCCGCTGCCATCGGCGTCATCGGACTCGGCTACGTCGGACTCCCACTCGTCCGCGCTTTCTCCAACGGCAACTTGCGCTGCATCGGCTTCGACATCGACCCCCAAAAAATCACCAAGCTCATGGCCGGCCGCAGCTACATCAAAAGCATCCCCTCTGCCTTCATCCAAAACCTCCTCAAAATCAAGCGTTTCGAAGCGACGACCGACTACGCCCGCACCACCGAATGCGACGCCCTCATCATTTGCGTTCCGACGCCGCTCGACAAAAATCACAACCCCGATATGACCTACATCGAACAAACCGCCCAAGCCATCGCCAAGCACCTTCATAAAAATCAACTGATCGTCCTCGAATCCACCACCTACCCCGGCACCACACGCGAAATTTTACTCCCCATCCTCGAAAGATCCGGCCTGAAAGCCAGCAAAGACTTCCTCCTCGCCTATTCTCCCGAGCGTGAAAACCCCGGCAGCACCGACTTCGAAACCGCCACCATCCCCAAAGTGGTAGGGGGGTACGATAACGCCAGTCTCAAGGCCGCCGTCGCTCTCTACAACTGTGCCGTCAAGAAAGTCGTTCCCGTCGATAGTCTCGAGATTGCCGAAGCCGCCAAGATTCTCGAGAACTGCTACCGCTGCATCAACATCGCGTTCATCAACGAATTTAAGATGATTCTCGACAAGATGGGTATTGACGTCTGGCAGGTCATCGAAGCGGCCAAGACCAAACCCTTCGGATTCCAGCCCTTCTATCCCGGCCCAGGCATGGGCGGACACTGCATCCCCATCGATCCGTTCTATCTCGCCTGGAAAGCCAAGCAGTTCGGCATCCATGCCCAGTTCATCGAACTTGCCGGTAAAGTCAATGTCTCCATGCCTGAATACGTCATCAGCAAAATCGCCGAGGCCCTCAACCGCCGCCGCAAATCCATCCGCGGCAGTCGCATCCTCGTGCTCGGACTCGCCTACAAAAAAGACGTCGATGATCTCCGTGAAAGCCCTTCCATCATTCTCATCGAGCATCTCAAGGCCCGCGGCGCCAAGGTCGATTACAACGATCCTCACATCCCCAGCACCCACAAGCAGCGTGAACACGATCTGCAAATGACCAGTGTCGCGATCACCGCCGCGGCTTTGAAAAAATACGATGCCATTGTGATCGCCACCGACCACACCGCTTACGACTATCCGATGATCGTGCGAAATGCTCGCGTCATCATCGACACGCGTAATGCCACCGAGCACGTCAAGAAAGGCCGCGAGAAAATTATCAAGGCTTAAATTTAGTGATTTGGTAATCTGGTGATTTTGAATTTAGCCATCGAATGGCATTCTCGCATACGCGACAGCGCCAATCACCAGATCACCAAATTACCAGATCACCAAATCATCCCACGATCTCCGCCACCGGCGGCGGCGAGCCGTGATCGGTGATGCAGATCACCGCCGCGCTCAGCGACGCCGGCCTCAGTTCTTTGGGCAACTTTGCAATCGCCATCGCTGCCGCGTGCAAGGTCGCACCTGTCGTCGATACATCGTCTATCAACCAAAGATGCTTTCCCGCCAATGCCGCATCCTTCCGGCACACAAACGCCCCCCTGAGATTTTCCGCCCGTTGCATCGGCGAATCGATCCTCGCTTGCTGTGCCGTCCGCCGCACGCGTCGCAACGGACATCGCACTTTCCACTCCCCCAGCATTGCCGTCTGCCTCGCCAACTCCTCCGCCTGATTGAACCCCCGCTGCGCCCGCCGCGTCCAATGCAACGGCACAGGCACCAGATAATCCACTCCCACCCCGGATTCCTCCGCCACCCGCTCAATGGCATGCCGCAGAAACGGTGCCAACACCAACGCTACCTCCCACGACCGCCCAAATTTCAACCTATGTACCAGCGTAATCAACGGCTCACTGAACGTCCCCACCCTTGCCGTCCGCTTCACCCCCGCATCCCGCTCCCCGCACCGATGACAGCGATTCCGCCAATCATTCACCGCGAACGGTCCGACCGTGAGCCCGCAGCACCGACAATAATTCTGCGCCGCGAGTTGCCCAATCTCCATCCGCACCTTTTCCGAAAGCCCGCCCTCCGCTCCCACCGCCTCCTTATCCATCCAGCACGTCGGCGGAAACAGCGTATCCACCACCGATCGCACAGGAACCTTGAGCACACGAAGCAATTGCATGTGTCGCTCCTTAAAAAAGGGAGCGGCACCGCAATCCGCTAATCCGGGGGCTCTAGCGAAGCCCACACACCCACGAATCACAGGCCGCTCTTTAAAAAAAGAGCGGCACCGCAATCCGCAAGCACGGAGGTTCTGGCGAACCTTACACCCGACGAATCACGGGCCGCTCCTTACGGAGCGGCCCGAATTCAATCGAGTGCGCAGTTAAATCGCCAGATTTCCGTGCTTAATGAAACGAACCGAAATTGTCAAAAGCGCTGTGGCGTAACCGCCATTATCTCATCGCTGATCTCCTGCAACAAACACGGTACCACTATACCGAATGAAACCACGGAGAGCACGGAGGACACGGAGATTTTTTTAAACTCCGTGCCCTCCGTGCTCTCCGTGGTTTCAAATATGGAAGCGATCATTCTTCCGGTCGGCTTTGATCTTCCGTCGCCACTTTCGCCAATTCTCGAAACTTATCGGCGACATAAGGGTTGAGTTTGTTGGCGAACTCTTCTGTTAGTTGGAGTGCCTTGATCAATTCCAGAACGTCAGCTAAATCCCGTATTCGCCCCGGGTTGCTGATGCCGGAGGCCAGTTTCAATTCAATCAACGTCGGCAGATTCAGATAACGAATTCCATCCCGCTCAAAGCTGACATTCGTCGGATCAGGAAATGCCACAGGTTTCGGCTTGCCGTCGCCCGGAAAACCACCCGCCACCAAAAACTCGATCTTGACGCCCAACTCCGTATCTCGAAGGTTTTTGCTTCCCCGGAACGGCGCCACATATCCAAGACCTTCCAATTGTTCGTGAATCGTTTGGATCGCTGTCGGCGAGACCAGCAAATCCACATCTTCCGTGAATCGCCGATACCCGTGCCGAAAAAGAGCCAATCCTCCGACCACGCTGTATGCGATTCCCATTTCCGTCAGATGCCTGGTTATTTTCCGAAGTGCCTCATGCACGTTTCCTTTTTCTTGAAAGTACAAACTGCCTTCGTTCAACGCCCACCTCAAATCCGAATCGAGCCGATGTTTATAGGAAACAACCACATCCCCCCCTCCTCTGTTGGCAACCTCCTCCCCATCATCCGTTGCAACTTTCGACCTAAAACCCTGACGCATCATCCACCGCCTCAAAACGCCGGTTACGTCATTCTATATCGCCGACAACCGTCGCACGAAATCTTCCAGGATCTTCATCGCCCCCGCATCCGAAAACGCGATCGTCCGGTACGTCATGCACAGACTCAATCGGTCCTGGATCGTCGTGAGCGTAAAGACCAGCGGCGCCAGCGGTCCCGTCGGCGAAATCCGCAGATAGTCCAAAACCTGCGGCACCTCCACCGCCCCCCCACCTTCCCGCGGCTGATCCGCCCATGACTTGGTCATATTGACATTCGAAATCCCCGCCACCAGCGGCACCGCTTTGTGGAGCAGTTGAGCCTGATGCCGCGGCCATTTCTTGAGGCGGTCCGTCCAGAAACGCGCCATCACCAGTGCCCAGAATCCACGCACGGTTCCGAACGTTTTTTTCACTTTCGCCGTCGTGGCCGCGACTTCGTGCAGCAACTCCGCCACAGGCCGATGCTCCGGCTTGTTCAGCAGTACGGTGTAACTCGAGAGATACAGGTTAAAAATCCCATCCAGCGGCTTGGCCGACGCATCGCGGATGTCCACGATCGTTCCGACGCCCATCTGGTCCCGCCGGAAATGGAATGCTTTGTGACGGCGCTTCGCACGCTTCTCCGCGGTAAATTCTCCCATGGTCTGCGCCAGCACCGCGATAAACGCATCGTTCACGCTCGCCTGGTTGCTCTTGGCAACCCGATGCACCTTGTCAATGAGGCCCTTGGGCAATTCACGGTAGAGGAAACGGCTGTTGAAGTTCAGCGGCTTCCCGATGTTGATCCGGAACCCATTCCGTTGCCGCCATGTGTTTTTGATGCTCTCCCGCACCGCCGCCCAGCGTGTCAGGCGTCCGACATGCCGGCGGAACATCGACTTGAAGTCCGGGGCATCGAGTTTCAGCGGCGGCAGTCCGCCATTGGCTGGCGTCTTGTCGGGATACTGATATCGCTGGAATATCCGCTGCATCAGTTCCCGCATTGCCCGCGAATCGCCGATCCAGTGATCGTACACCAACGCAAAATAATGCGACACCGCTTTGCTGGGCGGAGCTCCGCATGGCAATGCGGGGCTTGGACGTTGATCGTGTGGCAGGTCATCGAACTCGCTTGTGGCGTCGCGAACCGTGCCACAGCGCCCGGGCAGCACGCAGAACCGAACCGACATATCCCCCGCCGCGAACGGGCGATTCAACTCCTCGTTGAAAAAGCTTTCGATGTCCTGTTCGGACTGATGGATCACCACCTCCGTTGCCGGTGCGAAGTGCACCTGCGTCTCTTCGTCATCGAACCGCGGCACCCCCAGGCCCATCTCCCAGATCACCGACTCGGCCGCCCGCTTCCAACGCTCACGGTTCGGCTCACCGGTGACTTCCATCACCTGTCCCGCGTTGTAGGGATGCAAATGCGTCCATCGCCGCATCAGAACCTGGAACGCGTTGAGATGAATGGTTCCGGGAAAAGGAGCGGGGCCGCCGCCAGTGCCGGCGGGGGAGGGAGGATCGGAAGATGGCGTCGCTGCGACCTGCGTCACGCGGAATCCTTCAAGAGCCTGTCACTCGGATGAGAAAAGCCCATCCGACGGCCCGTCATTCTACACGACAAACACCCGTGGCACGAAGCGCCCAACGGATTTCTTATAATTCGCATAATCCTCAGGATGCTTCGACGCCATGTACGTTTCTTCCCGCCTTGCCTCAATTTGCAAAAGCAGGAAATCGATCCCTGCCGTCAGCAGCACCAGCAGCGTCGGCGCCATGAGCACCGCACAGGCATTGATGGCCATCCGCAGCGCATAAATTGGATGCCGGACATATTTGTAGGGGCCGGTCACCACCATTGCCAGCGTTTCTTTGGGATCGATGCCGATCCGCCATGATCGTCCCATCTTCCGCCAACAGACGAACGTGAAGATCGTGAACGCTGTGCAAATGACACTTGCGGGGATGACTATGATCCGCCACCACAACGGCGTCGGAGCCGTCGGAATCAACCACCTCAACAACAGTTGATGCTGCCAGTGTCCGTGCTCGACCGCCGCCGCCATCCACAGCCCCGCCAGCAACGCCAAAATACAGGGATACCACAAGACCCGCATGAGCTTCCCCACCGTCTCACGCGGTATCGCATTGGGATCCTTGCGAATCTTCCTCGCCAGACGGATCAGCTTCACAATCACCGTCGCCCAATAAATCGTCAGGCACACGGCAGCAATCAACGCGGGAATTCGTTCAACCATAACTCGCCGTATTTCCTATTTAGCCGGCATGCTTGCATGCCGCTCGGTGGGGAGAGGAACTTCAATCCAGCCCCATATCAAACATCACGTCCATATCGTACTTACTGAACGTTCGAAACGCGATGAGCGTCTGCGTCTTCTGGATCGTGGGAATCTTCAGGAGTTGGTTGGTGATGAGTTCCGCAAGCTGCTCCGCGTCTTTGACGCGAATGATCGCAACGAGGTCCCATTGTCCGGCAACCGAGTAAACCTCCGTGACGCCCTTGTGCGCCAAGAGTGCTTCAGCAGTCGCATTAATCGCATCACGAGCGGCGTTAATCTGAACGATGGCAGTAGTCATGAGAATCTCCTTGAAGATCGTCCCGCGATTGTATCGCAGAAGCCCGCCCAAAGCCCGCCCTCACCTCCGCCCCCATTTTATTCCTTGACTCCTTGTAACTTTTATTCTTCTTCGTATTCTTGTGTCCCAGTCCTCTTAGGAGGAGGTGGCTTATGGAAACGAGAACACGTTGGTATCACTTGATCGCCTGGTTATTCGGCGGCATGTTTCTCGCCAATACAATTCCGCATCTCATGAACGGGATCTCCGGAAGCCCGTTTCAAAGCCCGTTCGCATCCCCGCCCGGCCAAGGCTTGTCCTCGGCGATGGTCAACGTCTTATGGGGAATGTTCAATTTGATGGTGGGTTACGTGCTGGTGGTCCGCATTGGCCGGTTTGACCTTCGGCAGACGAAACATGTCATCGTTCTGGGCCTGGGCATAGTCGTGATGGCCCTCATTTCGGCGCGAACCTTTGGAAGGTTTCACGGCGGCATCCTCTGACGCCGCTACTGACCACTCGCCACTGATCTATCCCACAAGCAGACGTTTTTCCAGAACGCGGATCGTTTCGTCCACGGTCGTCGGCGGGGTCGTTGTGTCATCATTTTTTCCCCGCCGCCTTTACCTTATAATCCTTCCCTTCCTCCCGAACACTTGTTACCGAGGATTTTACCGTGCTTGAGCAAAAACCCCGCATCCTCACCGGCGACACCCCCACCGGCCGACTCCATCTCGGCCACTACGTCGGCTCCGTCGAAAACCGCGTCGCCATGCAGGACCAGTACGACTGCTATTTCATCATTGCCAACGTCCACGCTTTCACCTCCCCCGAGCGTATGGAGAACCCCGCCGGCATCCGCGAAAGCGTCCTCGAAATCGCCACCGATTACCTCGCCGCCGGCATCGACCCCGCCAAATCCACCATCTTCATCCAATCCGAAATCCCCGCCATTGCCGAACTGACCTTTTTCTTCGCCATGCTCATCCCCTTCAACCGCCTCATGCGAAACCCCACGCTCAATGAAGAAATCCGCGACAAGGGGCTCGGCGACAAGTACTCCTTCGGTTTCCCGATGTACGCCGTCGGCCAGTGTGCTGACATTCTCGCCTTCCGCCCGGAACTCGTTCCGGTCGGCGAAGATCAGTTGCCGCACCTGGAACTCTGCCGCGAAGTCGCTCGCCGCTTCGACATCATCTACAACAAGGTCGATCCGCACACGGAGGACAAGGACTTCGTCAAGGCCGGCGGCGTTTTCCCGGTTATCCAGCCCAAACTCGGCCGCGTTAAACGCCTCGTCGGCATCGGTGCTCCGTCGCCCGAAACCGGACAACTCCTCAAAATGTCCAAGTCGCTCAACAACGCCATCTTCCTCTCCGACGATCCCGACACGATCAAGAAAAAAGTCATGTCCATGTACACGGACCCGAATCGTAAGAAGGCGACCGATCCCGGCGAAACCGATCCCGGCAAAAATCCGCTCTGGGCCTTCCACGAAACGTTCAATCCCGACACCGCATGGGTCGCGTCCACCCGCGAAAAGTACAAGGCCGGTCAGGTCGGCGACGTCGAGTGTAAACGCAAACTCGTCGATGTTCTCGTCGCCCTGATCGACCCCATCCGCCAACGCCGCTTGCAATACGAAAAAGATCCCGCCGAGGTTCTCAAAGTTCTCAAGGCTGGTACCGCTCGCGCCAACGCCGTCGCAGAAGAAACGCTTCGCCTCGCTAAGCAAGCTATGAAACAGGATTACTTCCCCCGCACATTGTCGTTGTAACCGAATACGCCATAGTGGACTGGGGTTCCCCAGCATTTGTCTGGCCATCGCGGCGAGAAACGTGGTCTTGCCCGATTGTGGTGCTCCGGCGCACGGTTCGCTTCTTTGGTTCTGTTGTTCGGTCGCGCGACCGCTCCGAAAAGCGGTCGCGGGCATCCAAAATCGGGTCGGCTCGCTTGGTATTGAAACTACTCGGGACCGGTTCTTTGCGGAGGTGGCTTCTGATCCTCAAGAAGCCAATGATCAGCCGGTGGAGGGGTGGGGGTCGTGAGGCGATTGGCGGGATCGTTTTTTATAGCGTTTGACGGCATTCTGGAGCTACTCCAAAATGTCGGGCTATTGTCGTTACAGCACTTACAAACTTTTATTTTTGCGAACGGATTTTGATGAAAAAGTTTTTTCTGACGTTTTTTGTATTGATTATTAATGCTCTGGCGGTGCGTCGTGATCTCCACGTCCGCTTCCTCAAACTCCAACTCCAAATTCTCTGGTCGAGGTTGCATGGCAACAGGATCATCCTCACTCCGGAGGAGCGGAAGCAAATGTTGATGTTGGGAGCGGAGCTGGAACATGAGGTCAATGATAGTCTGATGATTGTGCATTGCAAGACTTACAAAAAATGGTTGCGCGATGAAAGAGATGGGAAGCAACCCAAGAAGGTTGGGCGACCCAAGCTGCTTCCGGAATTGGTCGAGTTGATTATTTGGTTGGCGAAGGAGAATCTTGGGTGGGGTGTCAAACGCATCGCGGGCGAACTCTGGAAACTCGGTGAGAGGATCGGTGACAGTACCATTCGGCGGGTGCTCCGGCGAGAAGGTTTATATCCTGATCGCAATCGTTCGGCTCGTCGACAGGCTGATTCGACATGGCAGAATTTCATCAAGCTCCACATGAATGTCATCGTCGCGACGGACTTTTTATGCAAGACTGTTGTGACGCCTTTTGGCTTAAAAACCGCGTTTTTGATCATGTTTATTCACTTGGAAAGTCGGAAGGTTTTCATCTCTCCGGCGACCTACGCACCCGGTGAACAGTGGGTTTGTCAGCAGGCGAGGAACGTTGCTTTGTGGCTCGGTGAGAACGGCGTGAAACAGCGATTTATTATGCACGACCGCGACACAAAATACACGGCCAGCTTCGATGAAATCTTCAAAGCTGCTGGCGTGGAGATCGTTAAAACGCCCGTTGCTGCACCTAACGCGAATGCTTTTGCTGAAAGCTGGATCGGGAAAATTAAATTTGAAGCCCTCGATCATTTTCTATGCTTCGGCCTCAAGCACCTCGATCATATTGCTCAAAGTTACGCGAATTTTCATAATGAACTCAGGCCACATCAATCCAAGAATAACGAGCCTTTACGGTTCGAAAATCAGCCGCCGCCGGAGCGAACGCCGAATCGTGGAACTATAGAATGTCAGCGAATCCTGGGCGGGCTTTTGAAGCACTACCACAGGAAAGCTACATAAAAAACCACGCTCGCGAGCGTCCGATACAGAATGAGATAGTATTTTTCGGTTTACTATCTCATTGCTATCTCTTTACTATCTCAATGAGATAGTAAATCGAGTTATTGGTCGTTTTCCCGAGTGAAAGTCCCATTTTACTATCTCATTTACTAGCTTATTTTGCATAGTTTACTATCTCATTTGCATTTTCGGACGATTTTACTATCTCATTACTATGTCATTTTGAAATCTAAATATCTTTACTCATTCGCCAGTAGCCGGTTTTAGCGGGGCCGACGAACTCGATCTTTCCCTGGTTTTTTAGGACTTCGATTTCACGCCTTGCGGTGGTGAAGGAGCAGTCGAGTTTGTCCTGGATACCTGATACTCGTAATCGTTCGCCGGTGGAAAGCATCGCCAGAATTTGTGACTGGCGTTGGATACTCGGATCGTCGGAGACGGTTTCCTCCATCTTCCTCACGCCGCCATGCCGGACTTCCGGAATTGGCGGCGGGTTTTTGAGCGTGATCTTTGCGTTGAGTCGATAGCCAGCATCGGCGGTTTCGATCACATCGTCGCGACCGACTTTCAGGCCCAGTTCCCGTCCGAGCGATTCGGTCGCGTTCCGGCGAAAGTCTCGTATACTGCCCGCGATGCTGCCTTGCCCGCCGTTGCCGCTGACCAACGTGATAAGTGCGTTGCTGGGCCAGGATTTGTAGCTGCCGTCGGATCGCCGTTGCGTCAATGCTTGTAGAATTGTCCACATCTGAGAGGATTTGCTGCGGGTGAGAATCGACACGCCGCAGAGTTCTACGTGGTCGGGATAGAACTCCAGTTCGCCGCCAGTGAAGGGTTGGTGGGGGTGGTTGATGGCGGTGCTGGGATGAGGTGGGCTGGTGGATGCGGGAGGAGCGAAGGATACGGGGGTGGCGGGAGGATGTACGTATTTAGCGATGACTTCGAGGATGGCTCGGTCGAGTACGCCGTCATCGAAAGGTTTGTTGACGAAGTCCGCTACGCCTTTTTTCAAGAGGTGTCTGGCCAACTCCGGACTATCGGTGCCGTGAGCGGTCATCACGATGATCGGCGTTTTGCGCATATGTATTGAAGCCAAGATTTGGTCGATCAGGTTGTCGCCATTCTGGATGCGAGAAAGGCCACAGCCTTGACGAGTCGGAATCGCCAATTCCATCAGGACGTAATCGTACCAGCCTGCTTTGATTTTCTGGCGGGCGGCTTCCTGGTCGCCAACGAGATCGTACTCGTGGTCCAGGGAATTGAGAATGTTTTTGACTTCCTCCGCAATCATCGGATCGTCTTCTATAACCAGGGCTTTGGGAACAGGTGTTTTGTGAGTCATGCTTCACTCTCCATTTCTGCGCCAGCGGCAGCAATGTCGCTGCGCTCGGCGACGCCATTGATGCCCCAATCGCTTTGGGCGAAACATTTCGCCCGCGATGGGTAAATCTGTGGAGGACGCCGCCAGCAATAGAGATTAAAAGGTGTCGATTGTTCTATGTTTGTGCGCACGGAGGGCTGGTACTGAAAGAGCACGTTTTCCGTGTGGGCACAACATTTTTCACGGTGAAACTGGTCAACCTCACCAGCGTTCAGCGTGTCCTTCTCTGCGACAATATGACGCTTTTTCTTTCGGTTAGACTCATAATAAACTTAATAGGAGCGTCAAATTTTGTTGTCGTTTTCGCTTCCCCTCAGTCAAGCGGATAGGGCACGGCCACTGTTCTTTCGTCTCGGACTGGACTTTTTTCGCCTGGACGCGCATAATCCTTCAAATGTTTTGAAGGATTTTGCGTATGCGGTATCGTGACACTCAACAGTCTCTCAAAGCGCTCTACAGCGTGGCGGCTACGCAGGGGGGATACTTTACCGCTAAACAAGCGGCTGAGGCGGGATACGACTATTCGCATCTGGTGTATCACCTCCAGGCGAGGAATTTTGAGCGAGCCGCACATGGGCTTTATCGCCTGCCCACCATTCCGCTTGCGGAGCATGATGATCTGATTCGGCTATCGCTGTGGAGCAGGGGACAAGACGATGCGCCCCAAGGCATAGTCTCCCATGCCAGTGCGATGTTTCTTCATCAACTGAGCGATGTGCTGCCGACCAAGGTGCATCTCACCGTTCCGCCGGGGTTTCGTAAAGTTGCGCCGCGGGGATGTGTGCTGCACAAATCTCGACTGACTACCGCTGAGACGGAAGCTCATGAAGGTTTCGCGGTGACTAAGCCGCTACGGACTTTGCTGGATGTAGCCCGCAATTCGAGCATCACCGACGAGCAGCTTGAGCGAGCCGTCCATGACGCGATCAGCCGTGGGCTGGTGCGTGAATCTGTTCTGAAGCGGGAGCTGGGCAAGGTGATGTCGCCGACACGCCGTGATTGTTTCGCCTCTCTGGTCGGATAAAAACACATGATTAAATCTTTTGCATCACCAGCAGCATTTAAAACTTCTTTGGAAGCACGTATCAGAACCATCGCCGGGCAGCGCGATGTACCCATCAACACACTACGACTGAAGCTGGTGATCGAACGGCTGTTGGCTCGTCTCTTCTCGCAGAAGAATCCGCCGTGGGTACTCAAGGGTGGTTATGCGATGGAGTTGAGATACCGACCTCGGGCTCGGACCACGCGCGATATTGATCTGACATACGACGCATCTGGCTCAATGGAATTACAGGCTCGCATTCGATACGTGCGTGAACAGCTCCAAGCAGCAGCGGACATTGATCTCAGCGACTATCTGGCCTTCCGCATCGAAGAGGCACAAACCGAGTTGGCCGGCGCACCGCTTGGTGGTGCTCGGTTTCCCTGCGAGGCATTTCTTGCAGGGAAAACGTATGGCCGATTCCACATCGACGTGGGATTCGGCGACGATGTCGGCACTGCGACTGAAATGTTGTCGGGGGATGATCTACTGGCGTTTGCTGGCATTCCGCCTGCTCAGGCACTGGCGATTTCCAAGCCGCAGCAATTCGCCGAAAAACTCCACGCCTACACCCGCCCGTGGGATGACCGGATCAACATGCGGACAAAAGACCTTGTGGATTTGGTGCTGTTGATCGAAACCGCAAGCGTTGAACCAGCGGACGTGAACGCCGCCGTCCACACGACTTTTGCGAAGCGGGATACTCACCCGATCCCGGTCGAACTTCCCGATCCGCCCGCCCGCTGGTCGGACGAATTCACGGCACTGGCCGCCGAAGCACACCTGCAAGCCACAACGTTGTCGGCAGCCATTGGCGTCCTTCGCGTTTTTTGGCAACGTGTGTAACCACCGTGTGATTTGAGACCTGACCGGTAGATTTAGATAGCGTGGCTACCATCCGACGCTACGCTCCAGCTCCCTTAAGCGTTGAATGTGTTATACCTAATTGCGAACGAATCGGTCGAAGCTCGCCAAGTCACATTTCCTGAGAGGGTGTTCTCGCTTGGGAAATATTGCAACTAATTGACTTGACAGCAGTTATGGCTAATATAAGTTTGACATCCACCGCGTTGTCAGCGTGTTGTCAGAAGAGAGCGTTACTACGCCCCGGTGCGGGCATTTCATCCACCATGGTAAATCGGGGCGAGGGGCGAGCGGTTGAACCAAACCCCGAAAAAATCACTGAGTGCGCGGATGTGATTTTGAAATTCAGGCGATCACAACTTGAGTCTATCAAACGAGTTACGCGAAGTAGCCAATCGCTCTGCCAGATCGTCGTCGGCGCGGCGGCGTGATTATCGGGTGTCTTGTTGGTCGGTGGAAGGGGACCGATAAGTGTTTTTGGGGGCGTTTTTTGGGGGCGATTCTACTCTATATTTTAATCATCTTGATGTTTCATCAAGCCGATTCGTGTCCCTGGGGGACACGCAAAATGTCCCCCCATGTCCCTGGGGGACATCAAAAATGTCCCTGCGTGTCCCTGGGGGACACGAAAAATGTCCCCCAGGGACACATATACGCAAACTTTTATGCGTTCTTCGGTTTGGCGATGCGGTAATGGCCGGGGTGGGGTAAGTATATGTATTCAATCAGGCCCTGTTCTCGCAGTTCGCCAATGTCGCGTTGGGCGGTTTTGTCGGAGCATTTGAAGCGGGCTTCAACGTCGCTGCGGCGTATCTTGGTCCCGCTGCGAAGTTCAGCAAGTATCCACTGTTGTCGAGCTGTGAGTTCGTTATTCTCATCGACGAGGGGTGGTGCTTCGGCGAGTGGCGATGCTGCTGTTGTTGGCGGCGTGAAGAGAGTTGGGCTGTTGATTTCCGTCGGTGGTAAATTTTGTCGAAGGGTGATGTGCGGATGGAGACGATAGCCACGGTCGCGGCTCATGATGACATCGTGCATTCCGCAGGTCAGGTTCTGTTCCTGTTGTAGAAGGTTGATGATTCGTTCGCGGAGGCAACGAATGCACTGGATCACAGAATTCTCGCCGACTCTTCGCCCCAAGTGCTCGGCCAGACGACGGCAACTGAAAGGTTTGAATCGGCCTTGGGTGTCTTGTTGCGCCAGCGTGGCGAGTATCTCCCAAGCGTAGCCGCGTCCACTGCGTTCCAGAATCGTGACGCCGCAGAGTTCTATGTGATTTTGAAAGATCGCGAGTTCTCCGCCAGCGAACGGCTGGAGGATGCCAGTAGGTTTGGCAGCGTTGCTGGCTTGGATGAGTATCGGTGCCAAGGCGGACTTGATGACCTCGTCGAGGGTTCGACCGATTTTGGGGAAAGGCTTTTTTATATAGTTTGTCGCGCCCTTTCGCATCACGTTCACGGCCAACTCCGGCTCGTCGGTGTCGTGGTCAGCTATCACAATAACCGGCGTGTGGCGCATGTGCGTGGAGGCGCGAATTTGCTCCAACAGGTTGATGCCGTTCTGAGAGCGAGGAAACTCGCAGTCCTGTCGAATCGGAATCTCCAATGCCAACAGGACGTAATCATACCCGCCCGCCTCAATTCGTTGGCGGGCGATTTCCTGGTCACCGGCGAGATCGTAGCCGTGGTCCAGGGACGTGAGAATGTTGGCGACTTCTTTCGCGCTGGATTGATCGTTTTCGATGACCAGAGCTTTGTGACTCATTCGTCACACTCCATATTCTGCGCCAGCGGCAATGCGAGCGTTACCGTGGCGCAGCGATCAACGACGCCATCAATTCCAAAGCGCCTCCGTGGGCAAAAACGTTTTGCCCGCGATGGGGTAAGTCCATGTTCAGGCTGTCAAAAAAAACATCCGCAACAGAAATGAATATTATACGATATTGCGACGCTTTCAGCCTTCGGAGAAAAGGGCTTTCGATTCTGCCACCGTGTTACGCCTCGCCGATTCAGACGCAGTCTTTTTCAATCAGGAGTCAGTTCCGAGAATCGCGATCTCGGACTTACGTGATCTTAGACTTATTTATTTTTAGTGATCTCTCTATTCAATGATTTCCTCGTGCTTTTTTTTCATTGACAGGGGCTGAAAACGCGGGTATATACTGCGAGCATCAACCTCGACATTGTGTTTTCGTGCCGATTTTGATGTCGTTTGGGTCTGCCGAGTGTACGGCAGCGTGCATTTGCTCAGTGGTGAGAACGCATGACAAAGGACTCAAAAAAGAATCGGTGCTTGATACTCGCGCTGGCTGTGACGGCGAGTCTTTGTGGGGTCGTGTCCGTATATGCCGCCGGTCCCGTTGCTAAATCTGCCGGTCCTGCCACGGCTCCCGCGCCGATGAGCGTCGAGGAACTTCAGAGCAGGGCGTGGACCTTGTTTTATGGTGGGGATTTCAAGTCGGCGGCGGAGGGGGCGGCGAAGCTGCTCACGCTTCCCGCGTCTTCTGATCCGGCCAAGTGGGAGGCGGCGCATTGTCAGGCTCGCTGTTTGTGGGCGATGGGCGATGCGGCCTCACGAACGCAAGCACAGAAACTCTGGACCGACTTGGCGAAAGCCACCCCAACCCCCACATCGAGAGTCAAAGTGCGGCAGGTCATTGCTCAGTCGCTCGTTCTTGCCCCCGGCAATTCCTCTGCTGCCGGCGATCCTGCGAAAGTGGCGAAGGCGATCTCGCTGCTTGAAAATATTGTTCAATCGGATTCCGCTGGTACTGCGACCGCAGAAGCGGCGATTGAATTGGGCATGCGGTACATCGCGGCGAAGCGTTTTGATGACGCCAAGCACATGCTGGAATTCGTCGAGAAATACTTGTCCAAGGAAAATATTGTTCGGCTGGAGACCAGCGAGGGGGCGGCCATCACGTTTCGCAGAGCCGCGAAGGATGCTCTGAAACAGCTTGAATTCGCGAAGAATGTGGGGATGGCGGCGTTCGAGAAGGCGGAGGATTTGCGGAAGGCGGAGAAGTTCGCGGAAGCACTCGCAGCCTATCAGGCGATCATCAAAGACAGCGAGGCTCAGAACGGCGGTCAAAAGGGCGATCAGAAAAATACTTCCACTTTGAGCGATTACGCCGTTCGTAGCGATCTGGCCATCGGTCAATGTTATGTCGGCTTGAATAAACCGTTGCAGGCGGTGGAGCATTGGAAGCGGTTTGTTGGGGCGGCTCCTGCGGGTGCTTGGCGCGGTCAGGCATATGCGGCGATGATCGATTTGCAACTGGAACGTTTGTTGGACCTGCCCGCCGCTGTCACGTATGCAGACATGGCGGACAATGCACTCAAGACTGCTCTGGCGGACGAAAAAATCGCGGCCACATGGAAACCGTCGCTGTTTGATATTTACCTGCGTATTGGCACGGTTCGCCTGCTTCAACAAAAGCCGTCGGACGCCGCCACTGCGTTTGAGCAGGCCAAAAAGGCCACGCAAGACAAGAAGTTCGCCGACGGGCTTGATCCGCTGATTGCCGCCGCCAAAACCAACCAGCCCAACCAGCCGTTGATTCCCGCCGATGCCGTGGTTGGCGCTATGGGATTGTCGTCCGACAAAACGTTATCCGACAAGGCGACGTTGGTTTTGTCGCTGGCCGTGATCGACAACGTGGCCAAAAAATTCGCCGCCGCCGACGCCCTTTTCGACCGCCTCCTGACCGACAAACTCCTCAAACGCACCCCCGCCCAGGAAGGCTTCGCCACCTTCGGCAAAGCCCTGGTGCTGCTCTCAAACGCCAAATCCGACCCCGACCAAACCAAAAAGGCTTTGCTCACCGCCCTCAAAACCTACCCCCAAGGCTCCTGGCAGGATGAAACCCTGTATCAACTCGCGGCGTTCATTCAACAACAAGCGGAGGCTACATTCAAAAAAGAAGAATACGCCACGAAACACACCGCGCCGGATCAACCACAAACTCAGAGAAATCTTCCTAAACAGGATAAGGCGGCTGATGAACGACGAGCACGGATGATTGCCGCCGCAGCTGAAGCTTTGCCTTATTGGGCGGAAGTTCTCAAAACATACCCCAAGAGTCCACGATGCGAACCTGCCCTGTATTACGTGGGCGTGATCCAGCACGAGAAAGCGAAAATCAACGCATCAAACGAGGAACGCTTTTTCAAAGAAGCGGCGGCCTCGCTTAATCGTTTCTGTGATGCTTATCCTAAGAGTCCATTTGCAGGCGATGCTCATGCTCGCCAAATGGATATTGCTTTAGAAGCCCTGTTTGATTTGAAATTGGCGGGAGAGAAAGCTGAGAAAGCTATTCAGTGGGTTAAGACGGTCGCCAATGCGTCACAGACTCAAAAATCAACAGATACGACAGCACCTGTATCTCTCTGGTGCGGCTCGAAGTCAGGACCATCTCCGGCATTCTTGGAACGTTTTCGATACGAATGTGGTCTTCGTGCGGGACTCGTGGCTTACCTCAATGAGAAATATGATGTCGCTACGGAAAATTTCCGCTTGGCAGGTGCTCCAACATTGGATGACAAACTTCCGAGCAATGCCACGGCCGAAAGTGTGGGAATGAGCGTTTTGATCAGCGCGATCCAGAAAAAACGCGTCGTATGGCGCGAAGATGCTGTTCAAATGGTCAACAATGAACGCCAGAAAACGGCGATGAAACTGGCAGATCTTTATCTTTTCGTCCAACGTCCAGATCGTACCATCAACATCTACAACCGATTCTTAGCGAATGATCCGCTCTTAGGGACCATTGTCCCCGCCGCCAAATCCTATGCCAAGATGCAGCTGGGGTGGGCTTACAGCAGAGATACGTCGAAACTTACGTTAGCCAAGGAGTATCTCAACTCTGCTTATGATCCTGAGAGTGCGAATATGCCTTGGGTGCCGTTTGCACTGATGCGACTGGGATCTGTGGAATACAACAACGGTTCGCCGGAGAAAGCTCTACCGCACTTCGAACGTATCTTGAAGCTTTATCCCGACAGCAACGAGGCCAAGCGAGCCTTGTACTTTTACGCGATAACGACAGTGAAGCTGGGCAAGTTCGACCTCGCTCAACAAGCATGCCAGCAATTTATGGGAAAATATCCGAACGATGTTTGGATCCCTCATGTGAAATCCATTATGGCCAATGCGATGAACAAGAATTCTTCTAAACAGGACGTCAAGTAATTTGATAAGGAGAACCGCTATGTTTCAGAAACTGAAGACGTGGATAATGGCAATGGGAGTAATAGGGGTTGTCTTGTGTACAACGACTCGCCTCTCTTTTGCCGCCGATGCAAGCACGCCCATTTTTACTCAAGGATGGTATAATTGCAGTGAAGAAGGTCCAGATGCAATGACGGCAACCGCATCGTCACCAATTGAAGCGAAAGGAGGATTCGGAATACCGGATGATCCGGATGATACCATTCTCATTGATGGCATCGGTGGCACCACAGTGTATTTCTCGGGTCGTTCTGCTGAAAATGGTTGTTATTATCTGACTTGGGGCATCTTTCTTGGAGGCGGAAGTGAGGTCGGCAGTGATGGCAAAAATGAATGGGAGGCGTATTTTTCAAATGAAGAGTGCGCATATTTTGTAATATATATTAACAGCCCAACAACAATTGAAGACGACATCTTTTATTGTAATCCTAGTCAAGCTCCATTACCATCTACCATCACCGTCGAATTACATAATTATACAGGTGACGAATCAATCCAGTTTATGCTATCCGTATCAGGTGATGGGGAAGTGCATTTTATCGATAGTCCAAGTCAATCCATTTCAAATGGAGCGAGTGTGGACGTTCATGCTTCTGGAACTGATAGCGGGCCTGTGGGGAAAGTGACAATTACTGTAACGGCTTATTAAACAACTGAAACAACTCCCTATAATAAGGAACATCATCAATGAAGTTAGAACGAAATATAAAAGTGTTCATGATCGCAATGATTTGTGTGTTGGGGATATTTAACATCGCGATTGCTGATAATCCTCCTGCAAAACCAAAGCCTAAAACAACTAAGGGGGAAGTAGTACGCATGCTGCATGAAAGGGGCAGAGTTAATATTCTTCTCACCGAGGCAATCAAAGAAGAAGATATCAAAAAAATGATCAAAGCGGGCATAAACGCAAATCTAGCACTGACCGCCGAGAAAGATCTCGTTCAATTTGTAACATCTCAAGTAGATGCATATTTAACAAGTCTTAAAGATAAAGATATCGCTTCATACAATCTCATTTCAAAATACAAGAATGAATTGATTGATGCATTGATCAAGAAAACGCAAGACCTCATTAAAAAAGGGGACGAAGTGGTCACCGCTGGAGTTGACAAAGCCGTGGCTGAGACTGCTTCAACTATCAAGGCGGCAATCGATTTATCTGCAGCAATGAATGGCCTGTCTTTCGATGTTATTAGCGCTTACAGATATAAAGAAAAGGAAAGGAACCCAGGCAGTCCTGGATGGGATAAGCCCACGGTATCAAATGGTAGCTTCGTTAATGCCTCTGGTTCGTTCAAGATCGGATTTCAAGTTTCAGCAGGAGTCTCTGCAATTGGCGAGGCGACTGTACCAATTCAGATTGAGATAAAAGTGGATGCGAAAGCTGTGCTAAAAAGCAAGTATGTGGAGATAGGAACGATGAACATTCCAGAAACGACGGCTACGGTTATACCTGCCGTCGATGTCTCTGTAGGCCTCTCTGTGGAAGTTAAGGCTGGGGTCACTGCTGGAGGTAGTAGAGAAAAGACCGAAACTTTTGAACTGCCTGAGATTAAAAAGGATTTTAAAGCTGATGGAAATCCCCAGAAGGATTAAATATACTACAACTTTTACTGTGAGGCATTATGCAACTAAAATTTCTTAAATCGTTTGGAATTACTCTTTCGGCAGCAATAATATTGTCAAGTATAGCAGTATTGGATATTCGAGGAGATGTATCGACTACTGATGTTGCGACTAATAAAGCATTGAAATCTATGGCTTTTAATTTTTCTGTCAAAAAAGGGCAGTATTTTCTATGGGCATTCAGTACCACTGCTGAAAAAGTAATACGTCCTCTTGGAGCGGTTCACTGTTCAGAGGATTATGAATTGGTTCTTACGGTATTTCCAACAGAGCAAAAACAAGACCAAACAGTCTGGCGACAAGAAATGAAGTTTCGGCAGGTTGGGAAGGATAATTGGGGTGGCATTCAAGTCCAAGACAGTATTGGAGAGAAACTTCAGATTGAGGATGCTCCAGCAATACTTGAAGATGTTTCAAAGATTGGGAGCCTTGCAGGTATTCAACTGTGGCGAATTCCCTATGGGAAAGTGAATGGGGAAACCCGCTCTATCCTTCTGGCTATTGCAGATGATACGGATGTATTTGCGAAATTGTTTATGCTTCCCAAAACGCCTCAATATGAGAAGCATGATTGGAAAAAATCTTGGGCAGAATGGCCTAGGAGCAAATGACCAGAATATTTATTGTCGACTTGTTCTTGGCCAATGTTCCCTATTGTTTCAAACCGCTAATAAGGGCATAGGGTATGCGTGCAATAGGTCAATTACATATTGGAATCGTTGTCGTTATCAGTTTGTGTAATTTTTGCCGAGCTGATGGTGTTGTTGGAATTATTCTTGAAGACTTTTGGGGCAATAAGGTTGTCCGTAAGATTGCCGAGAGCCCTAAACTTGCTGATATTAAAACAATACCGGAACGAGACGAACGCGACTTGAGGCGATTCATAGAAGGTAATTGTTCTATCGTAACTCTGTCCACGTATCCTTCGGCGGACGAGAAAAAATGGATATACGGTTTTCACGCCGACAAAATTAGTCAGACAGCCTACATGGTCGGTCAGGCCAAAGTGCTAGTCGTGACTAATATGAATAATCCACTCACTCGTATCGATTATGAGCAATTGCGGAAAATGCTCGGCAAAGCTGATGCAACCGCGACGCAATCTACTCTTAATGATCGTACTGTAACGGCCAACGTGTACGCCGAAGCCCCACGTTCACTCGCCATGTCGGTTGTCCGCTTCACCGCTATGCGAAAAATCATCGACAGCAACGAATGGAACTTCTTCCCCTTCGGTAATGTGTGGCAGCAATGCGCCAGTGGTGAGGACGTCATAGAGAAGGTCAAAGCCAATCGTGCCGGTATTGGATTTGTGCTTTTCAAGGACCGTCTGCCAACAGGTGTCAAAGTGTTGTCCGTAAGCAAGCGACCGGACGATCCAGCGATCAAGCCCAGCGATGCTCCGCTGATTCAAACTGATTATCCGTTGGCCCAGCCGTTGGTGCTTTATCTTCATCCCACCCAACCTGTAGCAGCCAAGCGGTTTTGCGAGTTCGCTGTAAGTCCGGAAGGTGCGGCCATCGCTGAGCAATTCAGTCTCATCACGCCTTGGCGAGAAAATCAATACTACGGAGAGAAGCGTGTCGCTGAGATGAAGGCAGGCAAGGGGCCACGTATTTTTGTTCCGGGGGTGACAGGCGGGCGGGCGGTTTTGCAGGATGTGGCGGTAGATTTTGTTCGGGCGAAGGCACTCTTGCAAGTGACGTATCAACCCGGCGAGTCCGCCGCCGCCGTTGGCGGTTTTGTCAACGCCGGTAGTCCGCAGCGAGAATTGCTGTTGCTTGACGGGCGTCCGAATGAGCAGACGTTGCGGCAGTACGGCACGAAATGGAACGACCTTCAGCCTGTCGAATCGATGCCCGCAGCGGCTGCGGTGGCTGTCGTGGTGAACCCCGCCAATAAAATCGCGTCCCTGAGTATTGACCAGTTGCAATCGATCCTCACCGGCAAGACCGGCGACTGGAAACTTCTCGGCTCCACCGCTCGTAGCGGCGACATTCACGTCTTCGGCCTCCCCGGCGACACGACCACCAGCAAGATTATTTCCAAGGAACTCCTTCCCATCACGCAGGCTTCCAAACTGAAAACTCGCAAGGACATTGCCGAGGTGCTCAGTGCCGTTTCGCTTGATCCGCAGGCGATTGGCTTCGTCGATCTGGCTGCGATTCCGGCAGGCCAAAACGTCAAAATCCTCCCCATCGGCCCGGCGATCAAGCCTGCCGACCCCACGCCGGCTAATATCAAGTCCGGCATGTATCCGCTGGCCCAGCGGATGTTCCTCTATGTGCATCCCAAGGCCAGCGATACCGCAAAGGATTTCGCCAAGTTCCTCACCTCCGGCGAATGCGATGAGACCTTCCGCAAGAACGGTTTGATTCCGTTGTCCGACCAGGCCATCGCTGGTATCGTCCTCCCCTCCAAGTCTACCACGCAGCCCGCAACACAACCCGCAGCATTGATCGACAAATCCCGCCCGCCGAAGTAAGCTGCTGGTGATTCCCCCTCCTTTGATTGCGGGATGGAGTAATGAACAATGAACCCTCTCGCCAACCCTTACGCCGTCGCAAGAAATCCGCGATCTTCACATCGAACTGTGCATTTGTTTTCACGTCCAAGGTATGTTGCGATCCGAACGTTCTGCATCATGCTAGCAGCCTCCATCGCATGTCCCGCCCTCGCCCAAACGACCACTGCTCCGACTGATGTAGCGAGCAAGCCTATGCGAGCGATTGGTCCGCTGGCGACGAAGGAAATGCTCGAAACCCTCGCCACCGAATATAGCAAGGTCAACGGCACCAAGCTCGATTACCGGCGTATGGATTCCGCCACCAACAGTGCCTCCGGCCTGCTCAGCGGCCAGGAACTGGCGCTGTGCTTCGGCCAAGTCAACGATTATTCCCTCGGCGCAAACAAGGCCCGCTGGAACGCCCTTCGCCCCGAAATGCACATCCTGGGCGCTCGCTGCATCGCGATGGTCGTGCATCCGCGCAACCCCATCGAATCGCTCTCGTTCGACCAGCTCCAGGCGATCTACTCCGGCAAGATCAACAACTGGAAAGCCCTCGGCGGCGAAGACAAGCCTATCCGCCTCTATGGTTTGGAACTGAGTGATCCGCTGACCAAACTTTTCCGCGACAAAACGCGTATTACAACAAATAATGTTCCATACACTCGCAAGAAGGATTCCGACGCGATTGCCCAGTCGCTCGCCACCGATCCGCAGGGCATCGGCTTCATGGATGTCGTGATCGCTTCAACGCAGGGGCAGACTCTCCGCATGGTGCCTATTTCCGGCGGTAATGCGGGTGGAGGAGGGAACGGCGATGCCGTGTGGCCGAACGCGCAAACGATCCGTGACGGAAGCTATCGTTTGCAGGAGCCGTTGGTTCTATATATTTCGCCCAATGCTTCGGAGAATGCCAAGGCGTTTGCAAAGTTTGTGATTTCCGATCAAGCGGATGCGATTTGCCGAAAGTATGGTTTTCTGCCGGCAATTCAGCCGATGACTGATCAGGCGGCGATGCTCTTCGAGCGTTTGTACGGCGCGGACATCAAGCGAGCCACCGCTTCAGAACGCCCCGATGACGCCATCGCCCTTGCTTCGCAGATTCTCGCTTCGGTTCGCACGACCCGGCTCGATCCGGCCATGATAAGCGTGATGTGCGAGACGGCCTACACGCTCGCGGGAAAATCTTTCACCGGGCGATTCGTGGCGCTGGAGGCGGTGGAATTGCTGTGGCGGAAGGTGCCAGAGAAGCGTTTTGATGCCGCCGTGAAGTGGGCGGCGCTTTATGAACGAGCATACAACGCTGATGAAACTCGTTTGAACGCAGAGCATGCAGTCGTGGTGCTGATGCTCGCCGCCGACATCGGCACTTCGAGTGGCCAATATGTTGAGAGCGAAAAACTTTGGAAAAAAGCGGAAGACCTCGCGAAGAAATTCAAAATATCTCAGACAGAAAACCTCGCTGCTCGAATGCCTGCTTTCATCGCCCGCACCAAGTCCGTCGCCCAGCGTGATTCTATACTTTCAAAGTATCAAACCGACCCGAGCAACATGGACCTTCGCCGCCAACTTCTATCTATAGAATTGATCGAACTCGATGCCCCATCCAAAGCGGCCACTTACCTCGACAGCGCTAGCGATGAAATGTTGAAAACCAATTTGCCGCTGGCATCGATGAAGGTTTCTGAGGTGGCCGAAGACACTGCGGCGCGTTTGGGCGAGTGGTATTTGGGCCTTGCCGAGCAGGCCGGTTTGGGCGGACGAGAACTCTGCCTAAAGCGAGCAAGATCGTACTATCTGCGATTCTTCGAGCTACACAAAAGTCGCACGGACACCGCCGCGATCCGCTGTGAATTGGGCTTGAAAAAAGCCGGCGGCACCATGCCTCCTGATTCTACCGCCGCGTCAACCAACAAACTTCCCACCTCCGCCTCGGACACCCCCGATTTTCCCCCACTTTTCCGCATCCGCCAACCCAATAGCGAACCAGCTATCACCGACCTGCGTTTGGCCGAATGGGTTTTGGCCGATCCGACGATGGCAGATTTATCCAAGGAAAAACTCGGCAACCCGCAATATCTCACCGACCTCAGTCCCCTGTCTCGACTCAAGAAACTGCAATACCTCAATCTCAACGGCGGCTCGCAAGTCCACGACATCACCCTCCTGAACCAATTCCCGGAACTCACCCTCCTGGGCCTTCGCAACACTCCGCAGGAAAGCCTCGCCCCCATCGCCAACCTCAGCAAACTCTATTTGCTGGACCTTGGCGGCTCGCCCAAGCTCAAAGACATCACGCCGGTTTCGGGCCTCTCGCATCTTCATGATCTGACGTTCATCGATTGCCCAAACCTCACGGACCTTCGCCCCTTGAGCAAATTAATCAACTTGCCAAACTTGATCCTCGCCCAATGCGACAATTTGGAAGATATTTCTCCCCTTGGCAAAATGACGAACCTTTGCATCCTGAATCTCAGCGGCTGCAAGAAGATCGCGTCCCTCAAACCTTTATATACTTTAGCCAGACTCCAAACCCTCGACCTGCGTGGCTGTGACAACCTGCCCGCATCCGAAATAGACGCCTTGGCCGCCCAGTTACCAAGCTGCCAAATCACCCGCCCCAAGTCGCCATAAGAACGTATGGCTCATGCCCTCCGTCGTCGCCTTTGACCACCACCAGAAGAGACTTGCGAGCATCAATCGAATCGGTAAAATTCAGCGATCCAAACCAAGGAAGGCTGCCGATAGTATGCAACACCGGTGTGGAACGCCCGCTCGTTGCACCTGATGGTTTTGTCATGCTCGTACTAAATGACATCTATAAATCCTTCGGCGACGCCCAAGTCCTCAGCGGCGTCAACCTCCGCTTGGAAAACGGAGCCGTCTACACGCTCAAGGGCGGCAACGGGTCGGGCAAAACCACGCTGATTAACGTGATTTCCGGCTTCCTCGCGCCGAGCCGAGGGAGCGTTGAGTTCAAGGGGAAGAAGATCGCGAAGTTCGCGCCCTATCGCGTCAATCGCCTCGGCATCGGACGAACCTTCCAGGATTTGCGACTCGCCACGCAAATGACGACCTACGAAAATATCCTGCTCGCCATGCAAACCGGACTCTTCGCCTATCCATCGAAGGAGCAAAAAAAGCGAGCCGACGAAATCCTCGAAACAGTCTCTCTGCTGGCGAAGCGGGACGAACTCGCAGGCGAGATTTCCTACGGCCAGCAAAAGCTCCTCACCCTCGGCTGCTGCATCGCCAACAACGCCGACTTCCTGCTACTCGACGAACCCGTCGCCGGCATCGACAAAGACAACCTGCTGAAAATCACGGGCTTGGTCAAACAGCTCAAGCACGCCGGAAAAACCATCCTGCAAATTGAGCACAACACCGCCTACATCGACGCCACCAGCGATCAGACTTTCCGGATCGAAAAGGGCGTGATCGGGGGGAACGCATGTTGAAGGTTTCGCACATCACGAGCGGGTATGGGAAGAAGCAGGTTTTGAGCGATGTGTCGTTCGAGGTCGCGGGTGGAGATATCGTGCTGTTGACAGGTGGCAATGGCTCGGGTAAGAGTACGATTCTGAAAACGATTTTCGGTTTGCTGAAACCCTGGACGCAAGAGGGCAAGATCATCTTCGACGACCACGACATCACCGCCACCCCCGTCTCGGCGAGAATCCGCCGCGGCATCGTCTATATGCCGCAGAAGAGGAACGTGTTCGACGATTTCACGGTGGAAGAAAACCTGCTGACCTCGGCGGCGCGGTATCCGAAGGCGGAGTCGCGGGAGCGGGCAGAGCGGGTGTATGGGATGCTGCCGCTGTTGGGGCGGATGCGGAAACGGACGCCGTTCCACATGAGCGGCGGCGAGCGGCAGGTGCTGGCGTTCGGCAACGCCGTGGTCCATTCGCCGAAACTGTTTCTGCTCGACGAACCCTTCGCGGGTGCGGATGCGGCAAATACGGAAGTCCTTCGGAATTGCATAGATGATTTGAACGAAAAAGGAGCGGCCTTTATCGTCGTCGAACACAAGCGGCAATTGATTGACGGTGTTGCCAATAAGGTGATTGAATTGGAATTAGGGGGCATAAAAAGATGACAAAGAAAATCCTCTTTACAATTGGAGTGGTTGCAGCAGTTGCAATTGGAGTGTTTGTTTATCTGAATAAAACGGATAAAACAACGGAAACAGTCAAAATAGGGGCAGTATTGCCTCTCACCGGCAATCTCGCTTTTCTCGGTGAAACAGGAAAGAATGGATTAACTCTAGCAGAAAACTATATCAATACAAATCACCTTTTGAATAACGGACAACAGGTGAAGTTTGTACTTAGCGACGGTGCCGGCGTCCCCAAAACCTCCATTAACGCCTTAAATCACTTGTTGGACGCAGAGCAAGTGAAAATGGTTTTTTCCATCGTTTCCTCCGTGGATGTCTCGTTTATCCCGATACAAAAAGACAGAAACTTTTTATTCGTATCACACGCCACACACCCTGCCTTGTCTGGCGTTGGTCCTTTATTTTTTCGGCATTCGCCCACCGTGGAGCAAGAGGCAAATCTTCTAAAGCAGCATATTGGCAATGATGCTCCTTCGATAGTTCTACTCAACATGTCGGATGATTATGGCGTAGCATTTGCCAAGATCGCAACACAAGAAGAATTTATCCTGCCAGCCAACATTTTTACTTTTAACCCAACAGAGCAGGATTTCAGGACAATTTGCACAAGAGCGATCCAGTCTAACCCTAACAAAGTCGTGATATGTGGTAATGGCAAGGATTTGTACAGGATCGTTATTGCTCTCCGTCAACTCGGGTATAAAAATGAGATCATCGCTACTCTTGGATTTAAAGTAGGAGGGGCGTTTGAACAAGTGAAAGACTCGGCAATTTTTACGTATGTTGATTTTAAAAAGCCAGTAATCGACAGCAAGTATTCTGGTGTCTTGAAGGAATATTATAATCAGTATCATAAAGAAATGAATGTCAACGAAATGATATTTTTCAATTCCGCACTGCTGCTTGTGGAGGCAATCAATCGCTCTACGGACAAAAACGATGTTAGTGAGATTGCGAAAAAACTGTCGGATATGGGGCCCTTTAGCGGGCTAGGCGAAAACATGGCTATTTCAGCAATGCACGATATTTTACCTGAGTTGGAGATATTGACGAATAATAATGATAACGCAACAAGAAATAATCAATAGATTTTTCTCTTTCACTTCAAAAAGAGGATACTGTAAAAAAGAGCGAAGCAATCTGGTTTCGCCTTATTTTGACAACGAATTTAATCTGAGTGCAGGGCACCAATATGTTCTTCCCATATTGAAAAATCCTGAAAAAGAGGAATTGGTCAAAATCGCGATCAACGAAATTTGCATCCGGCGAATTGATTTGGAAAAATTGGGGGCTAGCGCATGCCACTTGCTGACGTTTGAGATGGGCGTCATGGGAATATTTGGTTATATTGACGACCTTAAGCCAACTCTCTCGACCCTGTTGCAGGACATGCTGGACCTTTTGGTGTTCTTTGGCTTTAGCATGGATGATATTTATTTTTCCGTGTGCGATGGCGTAACGGTACTACATAAAAAATATCCGGCAGATACATTGTCTTACGAACTTTTGCTTGAGAAAGGCGTGAAGGACTCCCACTTAGTTAAAACAAAAGGGAGACAAAATTTTATTTTTAGCAATGGTGAAGAAAGGCCCGCTGGCAATAGCATTGAGATATACTACAAAAGGAATTCCACTTATACCGAAATTGCCTCGGTCAATGTCTATAAATATCTTTTTTCTGACGGGAAATTACATCCGATGACGAATCAGGCCATCGGTGGCGGTTTCGGATTTGACCGTATTCCTTACTTGTTAAATGGATGTAATTCAGTTTTTGACATTCCACCTTTCAGCACATTTGCAGAAAGAATTGCTTCTTGCTTTGCGAGTGAAATCGAGTTTGAACTTAACAGAGATAAGATTTATCGAATGATCGAATTGATAAAAACCTTGCTTTTCATCGAAAACGATGGGCAATTACCAGATAGTACGCCGCATGGGAAAATCATGAAGGGATTTCTCAACAAACTCAATTCTGAAATCGGATATTTGGGGCTGGAACAAAAAAAAATCTTTGATCTAGGGGTTTCATCTGTAAGAGAGCATTATTCAACGAGGTATTTGCTAGAGAAAAGGGCCAGCCTGTGATAAACGCAAAGAAATGGAAGGAATGTCGGAAAGAGATTAAATTAAAAATCTCGTTGATTATATTAACTTTTATTATGTTAGTACTATGGCTGTTCATGGGAAAGAAGCTAATTCCTAACAATTTTATATACTCTTTAATCATCCTTAGTTTTTTCTTGACTCTCATAGTTGAATACTGTAGTTGGCAGATTGCCACACATAGTATCGAACTTTTTCTAACTAAAGGCAACGGGGGGAAAACTTTCTTACTGCTTATTGTTTGTATAGGTATTGCTGTTCTTATTGCTATTCTTACTGCTGCTTGTGCGGAATTGCATTTTCTTGACGATTTCATTCAAAACTACAAACGCATTGACATATCGTTAAGCGTTGGTGGCTTACTATTAACTTTTCTTGGAATTATTATTTCAGTAATAGTCTTAATGAAAATCAATGAAAGAAAAACCATTAAAATTGAAGAATGGATTGTAAGAACAACAGAAATAATCGATAAGGCAAAAAAGGATAATGAGGTATATATCATTGCTCCTACCCATTGCGCCGGACTGTCAAGACCAGATACACAGCCTCTGCTAGACAACCTATTTAACGTAATTGAAAATAGAAAGGATGTAAAATTTACATTCGCATTTTTAGAAAACTTTTTTGACCGAGTATTGAGCCAAGAGCAAGCAGCGCTAACTTTGATAACAGAACGTCACTTAGATGAGATTGATGAGCCTCATTGGAGGATGTTCAAAGAATTCTGGAGAAACGAGTATAATAATATTGAGTATTCTGACAGTCTCATGAAAGATGCAGAACAAAAGGCGTTCGTAAAAAAGAAATATCTCCAATTGGCAGGTTACTATTCCAGGATAAAGAAAGTTGTAGAATCAACACAAAAACCGATAAGAATGTTAAAGCTAATCGCGAATAGCAGTAGTGAAACAGAAGCCCCAAACGGCTATCTTACACTAGATGGTCGTTCTTTTTCTGGTTTTTTTGTTGTCGCAAATATTTCGCTAGGAAAATATTACTTGGGTACATTTAATCATAATGGAGTTGAAACAACTTTTAAAGGAACAGATTTTGACAATGATAACATAAAAGCTGAAATGCAAGGTTTCTTTGAGGGTTATCTTCAGAAATGTTGTGCGTAAGTATTTCGTGCTAAAATGCAAATAGTCAATAATATAATATATATATTTATAGTTTATCTGCTGGCAAGCCAATCCTTTTCATTGATTTATTACTCCGCCCGCTTTTTTCACATCGCCCACGCCGCAACCCTCACTTTTGCCGCCTATTTCACCTTTCTTTTTTCTCGGCAACTCTCATGTCCTGTGTGGCTGGCTGTTCCGTTGGCGGTGGGGTGGGCTGCAGGTGTGGGGATGTTGGCGGAGATTGCGTTGTATAGGCCGTTGCGGAGGCGGGGGGCATCGGCGATGGTTTTGATGATTGCGTCGTTGGGGCTTTATGTGGTTTTGCAAAATGTGATTTCGATGGTGTGGGGGGATGATACCAAGAGTGTGCGGACGGGGGAGATTCGGGTGGGGCGTGAGTTTTTTGGGGCGTATATCACAGATATTCAGATTACTACGATTGTGGTTTGTGTGGGGCTGTTTGTGGGGTGCGTGGTGTTGATGAAATATAGCCGGATTGGGCGGAATATCCGGGCGGTGGCGAGTAATCCGGAGTTGAGCAATATCGTGGGGATTGATTCGGATCGGGTGATTTTGTGGGCATTTGGGATCGGGTCGGGGCTGGTGGCGGCGGCGGGGATTTTGATTGCGTTCGACACGGACATGAGGCCGACGATGGGGTTTAGCTGGCTGTTGTATGGGGTGGTGGCGATGATTATTGGGGGGGTGGGGAGCAACTGGGGGCTGGTGGGCGGGGCGTTGCTGCTGGCGACGGCGCAGCATCTGGCGGCGTATTACATCGGGAGCCAATGGATGGATGCGGTGGCGTATGTTATTTTGATATTGTTTTTGATGGCCAGGCCGCTGGGCTTTAGCGGGAAACGACTCAAGAAGATCGAGATTTAGCGTTGGAATATTTGCTGCACTTATTGATTCTTGTGGGCATCTATGTGATGCTGTCGCAGAGCTTGAACCTCTCGGCGGGTTTCGGGGGGATGATTTCGCTGGCGCATGCGGGTTTTTATGGGGTGGGGGCGTATGCGGGGGCGTTGTTGGCGGTGCATTATCAGGTGCCGTTTTTGGTGGCGGTTCCGGCGGCGATGGTGCTGAGCGGAGTGTTGGCGCTGGTGGTGGCGACCATCGCGTTACGCACGATTGACGATTATTTCATTATCTGCACGCTGGGCATTCAGGTCGTTGTCTTTTCGCTGATGAACAATTGGATGTCGCTGACGCGTGGGCCGCTGGGGATACCGGGGATTCCGGGCATTTCGCTCTTCGGCGTGGAGGTCGGCAGCAAATGGGCGTTCCTGCTTTTGACGCTCGTTTTCGTCGCGGCGATCTTTTTATTCTTGAAGAAGCTGACTGGCTCGTCGTTTGGACGTGTGCTGCGTGCCTTGAGCGAGGATGAGATATTCACGCAATCGCTGGGGAAGAATGTTTATTTGTCGAAAGTGATTGCGTTTACGGCCGGCGCGATGCTGGCCGCGATTCCCGGCGTGCTCTACGCACACTACATCAGCTACATTGACCCGACCAGCTTTACGATAGACGAATCCATTTTTATTCTTTCCATCGTCATCATCGGCGGAATGCGCAACCTGTGGGGCAGCGTCATCGCCGCTGCCTTCCTCGTCTTCCTGCCGGAAATCTTACGCTTTGTCGGAATGCCCAACGCCATCGCCGCCAACATGCGCCAAATCATTTATGGCGGAATATTGATAGCCATGATGTTTCGGTACAGCAAAGGTTTTGAAACCCATCACACGAAAACAGCGTGAGTGGATTCACTCCATCGCCGGCTACACGTAATACCTCATTCGCCGATGGCCTTCACTGTCATCAGTCTTCACCGTGCCTGCCAGTGTGAGCGGTTTCAGGAACAGGCTGATCTTGAAGCCGTCGAGTTCAGGGAACTCCTTCACCAGATCGCCTGCCATGAATTTCTCGCCTTTTCGGGCTTCCAACCAGCGAGCCACTCGCTCACGCACTTCATCGAGATTGCGGTATGTTCGCTTCTGCTGCGGCTGCGATGCCGGCACACGTTTACTGCCGGTGATCGTCATGATCGCGTCTTCGATCTGCGAGAGTTGATGATTCAATTCCTCCATGCGGTCCAAGATGCTCGTCTTCGCTTGTTGCAGCGATTCGAGTTGTTCGAGTTTTTTCTGCTTCGCCTCGGTCTCGATTTTCTGAATCTCTTCCAACACCTTCCTGGCGACAGCGTTATCTGTAAGGTTGGTTCCTTGCTGCGTTTTTCTGGGCGTTTGCATGATTTCTCCAAGAAAACCGGAATGGTGTGCGAACGAAAAGAGTATACTGGTCGTGCCTGAATCGTCAATTTTTCTCCCGCATAGAGCGAACGCGGTATCCCTCCCCATACTGGCCGCATTGAACTCGCCCTTCCCTCTCTCCCGTGGCAGATCGCCAAAACGTGGCACTGGTGGAATATGCGTTTTCACAGTCAAAAACAGGGAAAAACCGTCAAAAGTGCCAAACCCGGCATTATTTGTGTGCTGCGCCTCCCCATCCTTATTTCCCACGCTCTGCCGAATTGTCGGTGGGGCGGATCACGCCAGAGCCAACTGTTCTCGTGGACTGGCGGGCGGTGTCGTTTCCCACGGCAGAGACAACTCGGCGACAGGGCCACGATCCGATGCGCCCATGACCGCGACGGCCATGTATTCGGGAGCGGTTTGGAATCGCGTAATCTGGTAGTTGCCCGCGCCCGGCGAGAGTGAAATAACCAGGTCCGGCTCACGCGTGGTGTCCACGGGGGAGGTGGGGCCGAACCATACGCCGAACCACAGATCGTCGGCGATGGTATCGGCGGCGACGGACCAGTGGATGACGGTGGCGAAGCTGATGATTTCACGGCGTAAATTCTGGGTCGCCGGTAGGCCGAGGAGAGGGACGGTTTCGCCGGTGATTAAGGTGAGACGTTGGCGCGACCGTGCGGAATCCCAAAAGGCATGGGATGCGACGAGTTCGATTTCGTAAACGCCGTCGGCCAACGGCACATCTGTCAACTGGCGTAGCTGCGCCTCGGCGGGGATGAAGCCAAGGCAGACACGCTGGTTGGTTTGCGTATCGCGGGCGTAGATCGACCAGCCTTCTCGCAGGAAGGCGTGATGGCGAGTTGATGTCACGCCGTATTGGATGCAGCGCATATCCAAGCGGCTGGGAACGTTCTGGCCCGTGATGTGACGAAGATCGAACTGCGCAGGCTCGTGGCCAAAAGTGATGGCCCGTTCGTCGAACCTCGCGACAATCTGTCCGTTGTAGGGCTGTCGGGACGAGAATCGTACCGGCACCCCGGCGACTGTGGCGATTTTGTTGGTACTGAAGCGGTTGGTGATTTCGGTCTGGTGAGCGTTGCGCTGGGCGAACCTTGTCATACCCTCGGCGATCACCCTGGCGTGGATTGTGTATCGGCTGGCCAACTGAGTTCCCACACGGTCGCGCAGGATGTTGAATTGGCTGATTTGTTCGATGGTGTTTGTGGTACGCTCGTTGAATCGTCCCGGCGCGATGGCGAACGTGCGGAAGCTCTTGGGGGCGGGGACTGTTTCGAGCACATACGGCCCGTAGTAGCCGTAGTAGTAATAGCAGTAGATGCTCAGGTAATACCACCCCTCCCGCTGCGGCGTGTAGGTGATCTTGACGGTGTAGTCGCCGTCGTCGCCGCCGTAGGAATTGCCCGATAGATACGAACCGTTCGAATCGTACAAGTAAAGGTAATGGCTGTAGTTCGTCGGCAGGCGAGTTTGGAAGGTGTAAGTTTGGCCGGCGAGCAAGTACACTGCCCACCAGTCTTGGGACTGGTCGTATGTCGTGGCACCGAAGACGCGCGTGCCGCCGGGATACTGGGTGGCGTCCCAGGTGAAGGCGTTGGCTTGGCTTGAACCGTTTTCTGACCCCGGCATGTTTAGCTCCACGAGTAACGGGTGTCGGCGTCGATGTTGGGGCGGGATTGATGGCCGTCCATGATCCACTCGCGTCGCCAGACGCCGTGCAACTTGCCGGCGCTGAGGTTGCCGAGGTCGATGGCGGTGGATTGGGTGTAGGCGTCTTGGAAGGTGACGCTGGTGAGAGCGGGGGCGAGGGTTGCGGAGGCGGGGTTTTCATATTGGTTCAGGAGCGGTTTGTTGGCACCGAGGTCCACGTCGCTCATGAGTTCGATGGTTTGGCCGGACGACCAGTTGACGGCGGTGTAGCCTCGCAGGCCGAGGATAGCGTCTGCGGTGGCGCGGGCCATGTTGGTGTTGTTGACGCGGAGGTAGTCGCTGCTGGTGAAGGTGCCGACGACTTTTTTTAGCAGGAGTGTGCCGGTGGCGTTGCTGGTGCTCCAGGAGCCGCTGGTGAGCAGGACTTGATCGACGACGGCTGTTGCGCTCGAGTAATATCCCGTCAGCACATCGCCTTGGCGGATTTGGTTGGTGCCGTTCGTGAAGGGCAGCGTTGCCCAATCGACTTGCATGCAATACAGCGTGTTGCCGCTGCGGTAGAGGACGTAGCGACAATCACCGGCGCTGTTGTTGGCGGATTTGTTTTTGATCCAGAAGCTGCGTGTCGGCCAATCGGAGGCGTCGGTGACGTCGAATCCGGCGGCGAGAAGGCCGAGGCTTTGGCCGTAGTCGATGGTTGTGGTTGCGCCGGCGGGTCTGCCTGTGTAAACGGACAGGTCCACCATTGCGTCCACTGGGTCGGTGTTCTTGACGCATTCCAGGCGGTAGCGCGTTTTGCCGCCGTTGTTGGTGGTGGTTTCGTAGCCTTCGTAGTCGGGGGTGAGTGTGCGCTGGGGATAGTCGAGTGTCCATGTATCGGTGCGATCCGCTGTGGCGAGTTGGGCGGCGTTCACGTCGATTTGGATGAAGCCTTGGCCGTCGGCGGCGAAGACGATACCGCTGGTGACATTGTTCGAGACGTCCAAACCTACACCATATGCTTGCGTTCCCATTTTGATGAAGACCTGTTGCAGGGCGCGGCGGTAGTTGATTGTCAGTGTGCCTGCACCCAGAAAAGCCGATGCTTTTCTGATCGTTACGCCGGTGACCTGCACGCCGGCGACAGGTTTGAACTCCGGCAGCACGCCGCCGACGAGCATGCCGACAATTTCGGTGCTGGAGCGATAGTTGCCGCCAAGCACCAAGCGGAAGGTATCACCGGCCTGCGGAATTGCTGGCAGGTCTTGCGTGAGCGTGAGGGTGCGGCTGGCGCTGGTAGAACTTTTGACGTGGAAGAACTGGCCTTGGAGAGCGGCGGTGGTGGTGTTGCCTTCGAACCAGCCGATGGCTCCGGCCCAGTAATCGTCGGCCTGCGAGAGAGCCGAGGCGATGATGCTGGTGAGTCCCCCCCCCTCGCTTCCTGCGGTTGTCGTCCAGAGCGGCAGTGCAGCACCGTCGCTCGTGAGATTCTTCGCGGGATAGTAGACACGAAGCTTATCGGAAGTTGGTGTCATTCCTTCAATTCTCCAATGTAAAAGTGTACGTTTTTGAAATGCTGCCGGCGGTGACGACCAGCGAAGGCGTCGTTTTTGGCAAGTCCCACACGAAGTAGTTCCATGCCTGGCGGAGAGATTCGTTGCCGTAGGCGTCCATTGCTTCGACGTGGAAGAAGTGCCAGCCGGCGGCCAGTGGGCTTGGACAGGTGATTTGGTAGTTGTCCAGCCCCGCTCGCGCTGGCAGTTCAAGCAGCAGTGTTTCGTTTGCTTCCGCATAACCGCGATGGTACAGGCGATAGCGTGCGGCTTCGGGTACGCAGCGCCACTGGATCGTTGGTTGGGTGTTCGACGGAATCTCGATGGCGGCGGGTACGACGCTGATGTCGGGGAAGTCGTGAATCTCCAAGGCGATGATGGCGCTGGCGGACCAGGGCACGGGTACTACGCGTTCGGCGGTGTCCATGAGAATCGGGCCAAGCGTGTGTTTGCCGTTGATGAAGAGCCACGATGCGCCGGTGGGCCACGGGCATGTCCAGGCGATGTTGCAGCGCGAGAAGTCCAGCGGGGTGATGCGGAAGTTTTTATTCAGCATCACCACCCCCTCTCTGCTCCGCGATCAACTTTTCCAGCGCCTGCCAGTCGGGGGTGGTGCCTTGCGTTTGGTACGCTTTGCGAGCGGTGCGAATGGCGGCATGCAACGATGGCCACTGTTGGGATTCGTCTTCGGCTTCGTGCAGGTGTCCGACGGCGCGGAGGCGATAGGCGTAGCCGTCCTGGGTTTCGGACAAGAGCACGTAGGCTGCGCCGAGGTGTTTTTCGACGCATTCCAAGCACGACGGACGCGTGGTCGGGATCGCTGTTGAAGATGCGGTGTTTTTGCAGTTGCATTTCCTTACGGGAATCGTGGACGAAGAAGCGGCGGGTAATTGGCCCGGCAGGCGAGCGATGGCGATCTGCGTGGTGTCGCTGGCGGTCGATTGGGCTTCGACGATTCGCCTGTCCTCGAACTGTGTGCCGGTGCGCTGGGCGTAGAGCAGTTTGTCGCCGAGGATCGTGCATTTGTAGGCGGGTTTGCCGTCGTCGCAGGTGATGGTGCGCTGGGTGTCGGTGGCCAAATCGTATTCGATTGTAAAGACGTTTTCTTCGCCCTCTTCCTGCTGCCACTGACCGCTGATGAGCAGTTTGTCGGGGGCGTCGGCGCGATACGCTGCGCGGTAGATGAACGCGCCGGGGAGTTCGATGACCTTGTCTCCACCTGCTCCACCCAAGGGACGGCGAACATGGACCAGATTTTCCGGTTCGCCGTGGACGAGCCTGTCCTTATAGATGTGGCCGGACCGCGCTGCTTGAATTGCCACGGGTGGGCGGAGGCGGTCCAGCGACAGGCCGTCGAAGCGGTAGAGGCGGAATAACGGATCGTCGGTCTTGCCGCCGGCGATCAGAGTTACATGCCAACCTGCATCGTCGTGCCACGCCGTCGGCGCACATTCGCACAGGTCTGCGGGTAAGGCCGTCGGCAATCGCCGGACATCACCGTCGGGTGTGCGGAAGTATGCCTTCCAGATACGCTGCTGGTCGGCTTGGCAAAACAGCAACACCTCGTGCCCTTCCTGATCGAACGTCAAAAACGGCATGTGCGTCATGAGTCCCGCGCTGTGGAGTTCGTCCAACATCGACATCACCTCAGTATGAGTATTTCAGCAACATATTTCAGCAAGAATATCTCGGGCTAGTTGGCTGGCAGGTTCCTGGCCAATGGATCAAATCGTCTTCGGGGTCGTAACAGCCGATTTGAAGTTCCAGGTAGCCGTTGTAGTAATAGCCCGAGCGGAATTCGTCGGGCAGGTTCACGAGTTGGCCGCGATTGTTGACGCAGCCGGCACCGTACCAGGGGTAGCCGCCGGGGTAGCAACTGCCCAGTTCGATCAGCCGCCAATAGGAGTTTGACGGGGCTTGGTGCGGGCCTTGGTACGGCGTTAAATCCCATGTCGGGCTGGTTTCGGCGTTGGTGACATAGGAGCCGAGCACCTTGGGTTTGCAGCCGCAGCAGAAAGTGCAGTGGCCGTCGGCGTCGTAAACAGCGCCCTTGCCGCCGGGAAGCAGGCCGCGTTTGCCCGCTCTCCCGCCACTGCTTCCTGCTTCATCATCCTCATCTTTTAGCACAACAGTTTTGCCGGCAGCGCTCATAAATACGTCCCTCCTCCCGCGTCTCCCGCATCTTGGCAGGAGGCTTGTTCGAGTTGTTCGTTGATCCAGCCGAGCACGAGGTCGTTGTCTTTGTTGTAGTGGGCGTAGCCGAAGGTGGCTTCGATCATGTAGCCGACGGAGGGACGCTTCCATTGATGCGGATCAGATGTGGGATCGACATCTTCGGCCAGCGTGTCGTCGGTGGCTGGATCGATTACGTCATACGTCCATGTGGCGGGATTTTCTTCGTCGCCTTGTTCGCCGCCGGTTTGTTTGAGCTTCACGGGGAAGATGCACGTCGGTAGCGGCGGCCCCAATCGCACCAAGGCCCACTGTACGCCGGTACCGCCTTCGCGCCAGAGGATCGTCGCCGCGCCGTAGTGCTTGGCTTTCAGGTTGGCTGTCTTGCCGTCAGCGATGTCGGCATACGGGTACTCCACATCCTCATCCGGCACGTCGATCTTCACCGGGCAGATGCCCGCGCCGTAGGCCATGCCGATCTTTTTGCTCTTGAGGGGTTCGAGGAGAATCACGAACTTGCCGACGTGATCGTCTTCGCTGGGCGTGACGCCAACCACCGCGACTTTGTTTTTGAAGGCGTCGAGGTTGTCCTCGGGATCGATGATCGGCGAATCGATTCCCAACACGCTGTAACGCGAGAGATCGTTGCCGCTGTCGTTGCGAACCAGCACGATCCCGCTGGAACGCATCGCCGATTGCGGCGTCGAACCGATGTTCCGCTGACTCGCCTGGAACGCCCGCGTCGTATCGATGAAGGCGTTGTAAGTCGTCGCCGGAATACGTAGCTTGTCGCCCGGTTTCACTTTCTTTAGCGGATCGCCCATCGCCATTTTGTCAGCTCCTGCTCTGTCTCGACCTTCTGATTCACCACGAAGACACGAAGAGCACGAAGACCCACGAAGTCTATTTTTAATTTTTAATTTTTAATTTTTTTTTTTCGTGGGTCTTCGTGTTCTTCGTGGCTTCGTGGTGACGTCGGCGTTCGGAAAAACGGGAGGATTGAGACAAAGCCGTCAGCTCCCGATTCCTAATCCCGCGAAGTTGGCCGATTCGTAAACACTTTCGATGTAGACCGCCACGGGCTTTTTGATCAGCTCTTTGGAGTCTTCGTCCTCGGCGTCCTGGTAGCGCACCCACATGTAATCCCAGCCTCTCTTGCTGATTCCGCTGATGGTGCCGACGCGTAATCCCGTGGCGTTGGGACTCGCCGCGAACTTGAAACTGATCTCCCAATCGCCGTCGTAGACGCTCTGGCCTTTGGTTCGCTGTGAGCCGCTGGCTCCCAAAAACAAACACTCGCCAGCGGCACAACCTCGGAACGAGGCACTGTTGATCTTGCCGGTAAGATAGAAGAGCTGTCCTCGGTAAGGGGCCGTCACCACCGCTGCCGGGAGATAATGCGTTTCGGAGAACTGATAGACTGGGATCGTGATGTCCACGCCTTCGACGCTCTCGTGTGTCACGCCGATCGCGCCACCGAAGTCGGGGGCGCTGTTGGGATAACGTCCGACGGTTTGGATGCTTTGGGTGATATGCTGCGTGCCGCCGCCGGTGTCGAAGGTGAACGTCGATTCGCCCGTCTCCGGCTGCTGCTCCATCCGGCCATAACGCACCTTGCCGTCCCACAGCAACGGCCCGACAGGCTCAATATTCAAACTCTGCCGCACCAAACCGTCATACCAGACCGGCGTGGCCGCCCGCAGTGACTGCTTGGCCGCCAAGTCGTCATCGGTCCCCGCCACCACAAACGCCAACTCGACGGACGCACCATCCCCCAGCGACGACTGACGGCTCTCGAATTTTTCCTGCACGCTGATCGCCATTCAATCGAACTCCGCTTCGTCGTTGCCTTGGTCCACGAGTTTTTTGGTGTTTTTGGCGGTTTCTTCTGAGCGCTTTACCCAACTGGACAACGCTTTTTCCAAGCATGTCAGGGGATCGGGCGGCATGTAGAGGATGCCGGTTTTGGTGGCGGGGTCGATGACGATGTGGTCGATGTACGCGGCAATGGCGTTGCAGAGTTGCACGGTGCCGGGCTTGGAATTCAGCGCCTTCTCCATTGCATCGAATTGCTCCTGTGCCCATTGCCGCAGGTCCGTTGCGGCCAATCGTTTTTCGCTTGATGTGCGGAGTTGTGCCAGTCGCGTCTCGGCAGCCTTCCGCTTGTTCCGCAGGTCCACGAAGGTCTGCTGTAATTCGGGTACGTCGTCGAGAGCTGTATCCGTCAACATCGTTGCCAGCGATTTCACACGCTTGCCGATGTCTTCGATTTCCTTTTCCAGCCTCGCCACCTCCGAGCCGCCCTTCTGCCGGGCCAGCACCGACTTGACGAATACGCTGATCGCGACCGAACGGCCTTTCTCGTCGCCCAGCAGCGTCAATCGGATTTTTTCCAGCACCCATGCGTTCAGCGGCGGGGCCGGGATGCTCGACGATTGGCAGACCGCCTTGCCTTTGCGGTGGTACGCGCCATCGACGTAATACTGCTGCGTCCTGCCTTTGGACAATTTTCGCGTCCAACCGTAAAAGTTTGTTTTGCAGTTTCCGCAACGGATCAAGCCCGACAGCATGTAGCGATTGGTGGACTTGGCGAGTCCTCCCATCGGTCGCCGCCGCAGTCGCTCCTCGCGTACCTTGGCGTAGGTCTCCGCGCTGATGATCGGGTCATGAACGTTTTCGGCGGTGATCCAATCCGCCTCGGCATTCCACGTCTTGCCAGCGGTCTTGCGGGCCACATGCTGGCCGTCGCCAGTGACGCGGAAGATGCTGCCGGTCTGCCGCCGGTTCCATGCGACGGTGCCGCAGTAGGCCGGGTTTCCGAGGATGTGCTTCACCTGCTGGGCGTTCCAGTTCTTCCCTTTGGGACTCGGGACGCCTTCCGTATTAAACGTCGCGGCAATCATCCAGACGCCCAGCCCCTGAAGGTACATCTCGAAAATACGCTTCACCGTGGCGATGTGGTCCTTGTCGCCGGGCACGAGGCGGACGATGTCGCTTTTGGTCTTGCCGGGGTTTTCGTCGGCGGCAAGGACGCGGACCAACTTCCCCGTAGCGTCGAACTCCCGCTTGCGACCGTCGGGCAACCAACGGAGTGTGCGGAGCACCTGCCCCGTAGCCGTCTGGTGCTGGCGGTCGTAACCATACGGCGGTTGCCCGCCCTGCGAGCTGCGTTTCGCCTTCACACTCGATACGCTGCCTCGGATGCAATCCCGCGCGAGCTTCACGCTGTATTGGCGAGCCTGCCATGATTTCACGCCTTGGATCAATTCGCCTTCGTCGCCTTCGGGGATGCCCTCAGCGACGAAGATGGCCTCGACTCCGGCCAATCGCAGGCGATGCAGGTAATAGCCGGTCTCGTTGGTTCCGCCGCGAGAGAAGCGGGAGATGTCGTAGCATAGGACGGTGCCGAAGTCGCTGCCCGCCTCCGCGTCGGCGATCATCTGCTCGAAGTCATCGCGGCCCCGAACGCTCGTGCCGCTGATAGCGTCGTCCACGTACCAGCGGGCGATGGTATACCCGTTCTCTTTCGCCCATTTCTCGACGTAAGCCTGTTGGTCGGGGATCGAACGATCTTGCATGTCCGTAGAACGCCTTGCGTACCCAATGGCAGCCATGTGTTGTGCCGAAGTTTTCGTAACGTGCCTCATGGCAATTCTCCTGTAAAGGAACTTTTGTTTTTGCGACGGCACGCGCCGCCGTCTACGACACGATCCCTCAAGTTGGCAACGGCAGCAAGTCATGTCGCGGATCAATTTGCAAGCTAAAACCACTGCAAAACAAGGTTAAAAAAGATCGAAAAACGTATTTAATTAACTTGATGTAATGGCGTAACTTGAGGTAAGTCATGGTTGTCCGGACGGGCGTGGGTGCCTACGCCACGGATAAGGCCCCGAATAACGGAGTATGTACCATGACCATGAAGCAGTCCAAGAAGACCGCGAAGGCGACCAAAGCAACCAAGCCCGCCAAGGCGACCAAGAAGGCCAAAGCCGTCGCCGCCAAGCCCGTCGAAGCCAAGGCGACGAAGATGTCCGGCCTCGACGCCGCCGCCCGCGTTTTGAAGGAGAGCGGCGAAGCGATGAACGCCAAGGCGATGGTCGAGACGATGCTCGCCAAAGGCTACTGGACGACCGGCGGACGTACCCCTTCAGCCACGATTTACGCTGCCGTCATACGAGAGATCGCCGCGAAGAAAGCCGACAGCCGATTCAAAAAGACCGACCGTGGCCTGTTCACCTTCAACAGCTAACCCCCCCCCTCGCCCCCTCCCTCGCCCCCGCCTTCCGACCTCGGCAACTCGCCGGGGTCTTTATCATGGGTCGCCATCGTTGCCGCCTCCAACGCCTTGAGCCGTTCCCATTCGGCTATCGGCACGATCACCAAATCCATCGCGTTATAACGCCACAGTCCGAGCGGGCGACCGGTCCGCAGAATCTCCCGGCAGGCAAATCCGAGAATGGCCCGCACATGGCTGATCGGCATCCCGAAAATAGGTTCATGCTTGGGCATCAAACATCCCGTGAAAAAAATGTTGTACAGGAAAGAAAGTCAACTGTACCCCGTGATTGTTCCCTCGGCCATCTCCGGTTGAGACCGCCGAGGGGGGAACCGTTACCCCCCCCCGTTATGGCCTCAATAATTCAGCCGCGTAAGACCCCATTCCTTCAAAATGGCTTCAGCTTCTTCAAGTGTTAATTCACCATCAGGTCTGCCGTCGGGCCTTTTTTCGTGAGGGCCGCAGCAAATGGAGCAACGCCAAGGGTTCTTGCCGTCTTTCGCAGCTTGAAAATCATATGTGATGCTTATTTCTTCCCAGCTTTTCTCATCTTTGTGCGTATTAAACCTGCCATGATATTGCTTCCCGCTTTGGTAATAGTCGGATTCCTGTCGAGGATTGCCAGTCTTGTCGAGAAGAAGTTCTTTATAAGTATGCATTGTGTCGTGCGTTGTTCGTTGATCGGCATGCGCAGGGTTGTTCCAATCCGCCTGATACCCGCCACCCCTTTCAACCCACGTATCCGGGATAACCGGCAGTCCGCGTACTTTGCGGTCAGGATTGGAAGCTCGCCCATATACTTGTTCCGCGCGAGGCCCGCGCTTACACCCCACCAACAGTACGCATGTGACGAGAATCATTGAACATAGAACAGTTCCAGTTATTCGCATAGCGTTTCGCTCCATTTCCACGTTATAACCTTCCGCATCGTCGTCCTCCTTAACCTCGGCCATCTGCTATGGAGCATTGGCGATTTCGCCGCCGTCTTATCAACGGCAGGATGCCAAAGATGCCATAAGCACTCACGAGAGCAATAAATAGTCCAAGAAAACGGAATTGGAACAAAATATATCTCGCTTCAGATGGCGGATCAGACATGCGAAAGATAGTTCCATGCCGAATAGCATCTCGAAAACTCAACGCCTTATTGCAGTCAAAAAAGTTATACGTACCCCTATAGATGCGAAATAACGAAATGGAAAAGATACAGTCGCCCGCTCTCGGAGAATCAGGTACCTCTGGCATCAGATAATCATTCATATCTGCATCTCGGTAAAAAAACGTATGCGTATCTAGATGCAATCCGGATTCCATGCCGGTAAACGAACTGTTTGACCACGGTCCAACAACCTCCAGACTCAAGTTACCTTTCCCGCTTAAAAGGACAACCGAAACATTGTCGGGCCTGACAATGGCCAACTCCCAAGCGGTCTTATGACTTAAAATCCAACCAAGCAGTAGAATTGAAACAGCTGATATCCAAAGTGACGCCATCAACGACAAACGAAAACGACCGGATCGCCGAGTTGCATAATCTAACACTATCCGGTTCGAAGGTTCTTTTAATGTCGGCTCATCGCCCATCTCTCAATACTCGCTTAAAAGATGTTTTTAGTTGCCTGTCGGAGAGGATAGCATGCCAGTGTTGGGGGGGGCAATTTCCGCTTGGCTCCGCCGCCGCGTCGCCGCTGTTGTCGGGGAGGGGCGGGGGGATCGGGAGAGATGCATCATTCAACACTCCTTTACGCTATGCCGTTTATCTAAATTTCCTGCCAGTTGCCGGAATCACGCCACAACGGGTGGACAAGCAGCTTCATGCCCGTATTGTACCTTGGAGCGGTCTCGTGTTCGCTACGCGCAACAAACAAAAACAGTAGCCCTGCCCGTTCCCCTCGGCGTCATGGGGCGAACGTATCGGCCAGTACCTAAGTGTTCCGTTAAACCATATTTTCGGTTTAACGGAACACTTACGCATAACCGGGAAAACGTTCTGCTGTGAAGTTCGCCTTGGCTTTGGCCTTCATTTCTTTTTCTTTGCCAAGAAATTGTCCGTAATCAATGAAGTAGCGTTTGGCGACCTCCGGCATCGCCCAGCGTCGGCGGCGATTATGAAAACTACGTCCCAGGTCCACGATCTTCCCGGCTCGCTCCAACTGGCGCAGTGCTCGTCGGAACGAAACATGCTCACTCTCGGTGATCTCATTTTTCTGAAGCGCCACCCCGACGATGGCGATGCTGTCGATCTCCTTGCTTTGCTTGGCCAGCACTTCCAGACATAGCTGTTGAACTTTGCCCATGCCTCGACTCATTTTGGTGGTCCTCCATCGGTTAAGTGTTTCGTAGCGTCGCATTTTACAAAATGTGACAGGCGTCACGTTTTCGGCGTCACATTTTTTTATTCTGCGTCATGCAAAATGTGACGATGAATGTAAATCGTTATCTTTCCAAACTTTAGTGCGTCACATTTTTTGTCACGTTGTCACATTTCATTTCACGGCCACGCCACGTCACATTTTCCCTCCCTATAAGGGAGGGAAAATGTGACGTGACGCTCGTGACGCTTAATTCGGTATGCTCAAAAGTTCGCCGGTGACGATGATTTCACCGCGATCAGCGAGCACTTGGAGAACGCGATGCAGATTTTGGCGTACCATGCCAGCCGAGGTGCAGGCCGCACGCCACGCCTCCATCGTCACCTGCCCGTTATGTTTTGCTAAACGGTGGGCGATTTCCAGACCGGTCTTCTGCCATTTGCCGGACATGGCGGTTTTGGATTTGGCGACGATGGCGCTGGTGTCGGCGTCGAGGACTTCGATCACTGCGGAGGTCACGGGGTTGCCGTCTTCGTCGGTCAGGTCGGGCAGTTCCACGGGAGCCAGTTTCATCGCCAGCGGCGGTGGCGTTTCGGCGTCCTTCATTTTCGTGGCGGTCAGCAGCAGGGCGTTTTCGTTTTCGAGGCGGTACTCGGCGTCGAGTGCGGCTTTGAGTGCGATGGCACCGCGAGCACGGCTTTTGTCGCTGTGGCCGGAATGATGGACGACAAGGATTGTGCAGTCGTAACGATAGCGGATCGCGTCGCAAGCGGTGACAAACTTGCTCATGTCCTGCGTGGAGTTTTCATCGCCGCCGCCGAAGCAGCGGGCGAGGGTGTCGAGTACGATTAACGTTGGCGGTCCGACGGTGGCGATGCCGGTGTCGATGGCGGTGAGTAGCGAGATCAGGTCGGTCGGTTCGGGGATCGCGACGGACGGTGCGAGGAACAGCGGCTTGTTTTGCAGGCTGATGTTGTGGTGCTCGCTCCACGCGCGGATGCGTCTGCCGAACCCCTGCTGGCCTTCACCGGCGACGTAGACGACAGGACCGCTTTTGACCGAATGGCCACGCCACGGTGTACCCGTCGCGATCCGACATGCCCAGTCGATGGCCAAGAAGGATTTGCCGCAACCGGGATCGCCGAAGATGAGGGCGAACGTGTCACGTTCAAGGATACCACGCAATAACCATCGCGGCGGATGCACCTCGATTTGATCGACGCGAGTAAGCCTGATCCGTGATGCCGGTGGCGGTGGTGCCGATGCGATGAGATTTTCACGCGCGGGGGGCAGCGATGGCACGGCGGTCGGTTCGTCGTTCTCAAACTCCGGCACCTCCTCCAAATGTTCGAACTCCGGTGTCACCTCCAACGGTCGAGGCGGCGCTGCATTCCGATTCCGTCGAAGCGGCTTTGCGGCCCATACCTCCACCGCCCGCAGCCACGGACACAGCAGCTTCGGATCGAAAATGTCCAGATCGGACGTTTCCAGTTCTTTCCATAAATTGGTCACGTAAGCCATCGCGTGTTGGCGAGCGCGTAGTCGGGCGGCGGGCACTTCGTGGCCGGGACGATAGCCGAGATGGTGCGTCTTTGGGCCTGCGTCGCCCGCTCCGTACACCGTGTAGCGCTCGCGGAGACGGCGGCGTTGTTTGTGCATCGCCTCCTCCTCCGCAAACGGATCGCAGCGACGCTTGGCCATGAGTTCGCCAATCGACACCGGCTTCAACATCGGCGGCGGTGGCGGTCCCGGCGGATGCGCCCAAACGCGCACAATCCGCCGAGCCTCCTCAACGAAGTCCCGGCGATAAGCTCGCTCGGCGGCGTAGGTGAGAGCATCGACGGGAAAGTTCATGCCGTCCTGGTACTCACGCACAATGTTATTGTTTGCAACCATTCAATTACTCTCCGCGATGCGACGAAGCTGTTCACGTTCCCATTGAGCCAGTAGCCACGCCGCCATCGCTTCGTGACGGCGGTCCCATCTTGCCTGATTTTCAGGAGTGCGGGGTGCAGCCCGTACCTTCATCGTAATATTGCCGACACGTTCGGAAACGCCGAACTCCGGCGTGTCTTGCATACTTTCATGCATACATTCGGATGCGTCTTGCATAAGAACCATAAACGACTCCAATTCAAGAAGTAGATGAAATGATTCAAAAAGAAAGGGGCGGGAAGCACGGAGAAACCTCCCGCCCCCCTGACCTCTCCCCCCCTTCCCCATCCCCCTGACCGGAGAATGATTTATGCAATGCCCTTGCTGCGGACCGCAGCGCGAGGGTCAATCATCGCGGCACCGAAGTCATGGTAAACGCGCCAGTGTGCGGCGAGCGTATTGACATCGTGCTCGATCCCTTGGAACTCGATGGTCGGACTTTGCTGGCCGTTGAGGAACGCCACCACCATCGCCGTGGCTGCCGGGGACGCGAACAAATACCAGTGGGCATTGCTGGTCTGTTTGCCGAATTTCTGGGCGTTGGCCAATCGCGGTTCCACTTCCAGTTTCACCACGTTTCGCAGGCTGTTGCCGGTGGGCAAATCGACCTGGGCCATGATGTACTCGGATTCCAGCAGCGATCTTGCCGTGGTCTCGAGCGCCGGTGGCACCAGCAGGACTGCCGGGCGGATGTCCAGATCGTTACCTTCATCGTCCCGCTGACTAATCATCGCTTTGATCGCGTTGGACAGCGACCAAGTGCTGAGATTGGAGTCGGCACCGTCGATGTAGTTGCTGTTGGCTTTGCTGAAGAAGTTGCCCTCGTTCGCCAGCAGCACGCCGAACACGAGGTCGTTGAGCTTTCGCATCGCCGCCTTGCCCATCGCTGCCGACGCTTCGGCAAAGACGCCGAGGTCGTCGTTGATGAGATCGCGGCGGTCGATGCCCAGCAGTTTGCCGTAGGTGTCGATCTGGTAGGACGCCAGCCATTCCTTGACGGTGCCGTGCTTGAGTTCGCCGCCCGGAGCGACCTGTTCCAAACCGCCGACGAAGGAGGGGCGGATTGCGGTGTTGGTTTTGAAGTCGGCCACGGATCGGATCGCCGCGAATGAACGCCACGTCGCCGGTGCATCGCTGTAGGCGTCCAACAAATTCTTGCTGGCCAGATCACCAAGCGCAACCGGCAGCGACATCGTGCTCAATGCCGCCTTTACCATCGCATCACGACCGACGGGAATTTCCTGACCGTCGAGCGTCAACGCCATCCGGCACAAATCGAGACAGTGCGTAATGCCCAGGTCGTGAGCCTGCTGCAAAACATCGGACTTGAAATGTTTCTCGGCGGTTTTGCTCATCCCCATGCGAAAAGCCAACGCCGCTTCGATCACTTCGGTTGTTGCCGCCGGACGATACCCACCCGCCATCGGAGCCGTCGGTCGCGATGTCCGCAGAACCTCAAGTTCCGTCCTCGCCGCATCCCAACCATTGGACACCGCTTTGGCCGCGATCTCAGGATGCCGGGCCGTCAACTTCATGATGCCCGCCACACGCACCCGCTCGGCAGCAAGAACATCATCGTCATCGACCACGCCACGACTGGCGGCGATAGCAACGCTGGTGCGACCGTCGCACCCCAGCGTCACTACCGACACCTCCCGCAGCGTCCCCTTGGTCACGACCGTCAGCCCACCTTTTGGCGCAACGACAGTCCGACCATTGATCTCCATCTTTTCACCCGGAGCCAGGCGGACAGTTTCATCGGGCGCGACGCCGACGCTGGCCTGCAACGGGAATCCGTCGCGGGCCAGATCAAGCACCTTCCTCGCCGACGCCGTCGAGCCGACAATACTACCAGCGACACGAAGTTGCCCGGCTTGCACCGCCGCCTCACCTTTGCCCAGCACATTGTCCAAACCTGTATCATGGTCCACCAGCAGCGGAATCAATCCGCCACAATCCAGACCCGCGAGGTTGATGGCAATGTTCCCCCACCCCCCAACCCGCATGACACCGCCGGTATAAGCGACGATGTTCACAGTAGGCTGCTTCACCCCCCCCTCCCTCTGCCCCGCCGCGATCTCAACCTTCGCAGCGGTCAGGACAAGTTCTTGTTCAATCATGGTCGTCATCTATTTCCTCCTGTTGAAAAAGGATCAAAACCTGCTCGCAGTAAACCTGGCGCTAACAATCTCAACTCACGGCGGACGGAGCCTTCACTCATCCCCAACCGCCGAGCAGTTTCACTCAAATTACCTTTGCACTCGATCACTAAACGACAAAGCACCTTGCTTTCCTCGTCACTGATGTACTCCAAAATGTCATCGAGACTCCATCGGCTACGAGTCAGTTCCTTCGAGCGGTTCTTCGTCACCAGATGCTCTACAGGTTCTTTACCATCCATCGGTTCAGGGAATTGCTGGAACCGACGGGCCTGCTTCGCTTCCTGTTCGGTGACTTTCATCACCGCTCGTTGCACAACTTTGTAAATGAAAGTCTTCTCGCTTGCTCCTTGTGTTGGATCGTACTTCGGCGGCTTGCGGAGCAGACGCACTATCGTTTCCTGCACCACATCGTCGTAATCAACATGCTCGGGACAATACTTCTGGGCCGCTTGCAGGGCGACCGCCCTGGCGTACTCCAGAAGCTCCGGCGACAACACCCATTCGTTTTCTTTTTCGTTCGGTTCGGGAATCATTTACACCCCCTCGCCGCGCTCGAGCCGTGCCCGGATGTCATCGCACAAGGTGAAGGTGATGATGGCCGGTGTATCGTCACGGGGCGGGTGCCGGTGCATGACGAAATACTGATCGTTGGCATTCACGCGACGCCCGTACCTCGCCGACTCGCGATCCGCTGCCTCCTGTAAAGGTCGGAGGAAGTCGGCATAGCTGCACCCCATCGCCTCGCACATCGCGGCATACGGCGTGAACATCCCGCATTCCTCAAAATAATTGGCAGCCGCCTCAACATCCATCTTTGACCATGCATCACGACTGGCCGGAGTCACGGTTCCGCCCTCGATCAGCACTTCCAGCATTTGCGGACGGCAGTCATAACCCCGCGACCGCAGGTGATTGGAAACAACCGTCAGTGCCATCGGGAACATTGCCCCAATCTCCAACGACGCCGCCTGCCGAAAGACGGGGTCCGCATTCCGATGCGGCTTGATCTTGAAATCCACATACTCCTCAAACGACAAACCAAATTTCATCATCGTGTAACCTCCAAAAAAGGGAAATGTTGTTTCGGGCACCACACCCGTATAACAACTTATTGCCCGGCCAAAGGCCAATTCGTAAACAATTTTGGAAAAAACTTAAAAAATGTTCTCGGAACATTCTCGGACGCAACATCCCAGCATCACGCGGCTTCCCGAATAACGCCATCGCTCCAAGCAAAGTGAATCGCGCTCAGTCGGGTAAAGCGCCCTTCGGTGGCTTTGGCGATGCGGTCGGTGACGCCGCCTCCCCGCATGCCGGGGGCTTCCATTGCGTTGAAGGTGCCGTGGATGCCGATGGTTTTCTTTTGGGCCTGTTCAATCGTGGAACTCAAACCCTCCAAGTAATCCTGAATGGCAGGCGGGGGTTCGAGCCGATCCGGTCCCTGTGAATCCTTCATCTTCTTTTCGTCGTGGGCCTTGCCGATGGCGTCACGCCATTCCGCTCTCGCCTTGTCCAGTTCCTCATTGGACTTTTGAATCTTTTCCGCTTGCTCCTGTGCGAGTTCGTCCTCGGCATCCATCGCGGCCTGGCCGATCTGCGCCATGTTGTAGTTGTACGCATCATCCGCAGTTTTACGTTCCTGCTTTCGCTGATCTTCACGCTGTGCGAGAGCCTGTTTTTTCTGGGCCTCGATTTGGTTGTTCGTCTCCGCAAGTTCCTGATCCGCCATCTTTTTGGCGGCATCCACATCGAAACTGTCGTCGAACAGGCTCCACAATTCCAGCAGCCGTTTGGTCGTCCAGTTGATCGCGGTGTTCCACGCCTGCTGAAAGCCCGATGTAAAACTCGTCCACGTCTTCGACAAAAATGCCGTCGTTTCGATCCACGCCGTTTCGAGCGAACTTCGGCAGATTTCCCACGCGGCCAGCGCTCCGTAAAACGCGCCTTGAATGATGTTGACGAACGAACTTTTGAATTGAATCCACAAAGTTTCAAGAGCATTGATGCCTGTCTGCCATGCGACTTTGAGCGTCAGCCACAAAATCTTCGCCGCCAGCGCAATGTCGCCGGCAGCCAGAGCGTCGGCGATTCCGCCGAAGGCTTCGGTGGCGAATGAGGAGAGGTCGGCGAAGCGGTCGCCCAGCCAGGACAGAGCTTTCCCGCCCGCACCCGAAGCATATATAAGGTATGCGCCAAGTGCGGCCATCGCCGCCACCACCATGCCGATGGGGGAGAGCAGCCAGGCGATGAGGCCGCCGAGCACACCGATCACGGTGGAGACGACGCTGATGGTTGTGGCCAGCGCCGAGAAGATGCCGCCGAGGAACACGATTGTTTTGCCCAGTACGAGCAATGCCATGCCCGCCGCGATCACGCTGGCGGCGACTTTGAAAATCGTGACGATGAGTTCCTGGTTTTGCTTGACCCACGCGATGGCTTTGACGACGAGGTCGATGATGCGATTGGCGATGTCTGTCAGCAGCGGAGCCACCGCTTCTCCCAGTGTTGCGCCAAGCTGCTTGAGCACGGCCCAGAGCGTGCTCAACGCCTCGGCCAACTTCACGCCAGTAGCAACACTCGTTTCCGACGCGGTGAGGCCGAGTTTGCGAGCCTCTTCCTGCATCGCTTCGATTCCCGCCGCGCCTCGGCTCATCATGGGCAGCAAATCCATGCCGGACCTGCCGAAGATCGCCATCGCCGTTGCCGCGCGAACGGCGGGGCTTTGAATGGCGGCGAGTTTGTCGGCGATCAGTTTGAATTGCTGATCCGGCGACAGTCCTCGCAGATCGTCGATGGTCAATCCCAACTGCGCGAGTGCCGCCGTCGCCGACTTTGATCCCGTGGCCGCTTGATAGATGGTTTTCTGCATCTTCTTAATGCCGCCTTCCAGCGTCGCCATATCGGTTCCGGAGATGCTGGCGGCGTAACCCAACTCCGAAAGTGCTTCGACTGAGATGCCGGTTCGTTGGCTGAGCGTTTGAAGTTCCTTGCTTCCCGACGCGAAAACTTTGGCAAAACCGACCAGTGGCGCGGCGATGGCGGTGCCGATGGCGGCGAACTTCTTGCCGAGATCGGCGACAGAATCGCCAAACGCCTTGAGTTTCTTGCCGGCCTTCTGCAAACCCTTCACGAGCTTCTCGTCGTTGACGAGCAGTTCGATAAACGCGCTGCCAGCTTTGATGCCTTGGGGCGACCCCATCGCTCACACTCTTTCCTTCAGCAACGTGGCGACGCGGTCCACGATAGCGGTGATGACCGTCTTACTATGGCACAGCGAATTGTGGTTGGTGTTGGCTACCACGATAGGATCGGGACCGCCGTTGATGGTGGCAGGAAAAACGGGAAACGAGTTGGCGGCCCGGAAGATATCGCAGATTTTCGGAGCGGCATTTCCTCGCGGATAAGCCAATGTCTGCGACCAGAGCGGCTCATAAGCCACTGGATCAATCAACACCAGATAATCCACACAGATATTCCAGTGAGCAACGGTGATGCATGATTCGAGCACACGTTGAGCACCGAACGAGTGTCCGACGAGCACCACTGTATTTGCCGGGAAAAGGCGAACAGTCAATTCGACATCAGCGCGGAACTGGTCAAACACCCGTGACGGCGTCCAAACATAAACGCCATCCATCCGCGAGAGCGCCTTGGCGATGTCGCTAGTCTGGGGGCTTCCCAGCCCCCCCAGCACCACCGCAAACACCCGATCATCTGAATCACTTGTCATCATGTCAAAATCCGTCTTTATCTACGTCCGTGTCTGTCTGTGCGGGGGGGGGCTGTCTGTGGTTAATTCCCGTTTTCTTCCGTCTTGTCCTGTGCTTTTTGCACGCCGGCCCGCAACGTCATCGCGAGGATGGACGTTGCGATGGTTTGGATGACCGTGCCGATGTCGCATCTGCCGTCGGCGAAGGTCGCCAGCACGCTGAGGATCGCGATGAGGCCGACGATGTAGGTTTTCCAGCCTTGTAATGCATTCCGAAGCGTTTCCATGTTGATTCCTTTTGTTAAAATCCATCCGGCGGTGTCCGCCGCCGCTTGTCTGCCTGCCTCACCGCCTAAACAAACACCAGTGAAGCCGCGATTGCGACGAGTGCCTTGAGCAGTGCGCCGATGGCGTCACGCTGCCAGGCGACCGCTGCCGCATTTTGCACGTTTGCCGTTTGCATCTTCGCATTGATTGATGCCCATTCGTTGGCAAGCTCCTGGTTGGGCAGTTTGGCGACGATGGCGGCGTAGGACTCGTAAGGATCGCCCTTGCTCGCCAACTCGATCCACGCCCAGATATCGGCGGCGGTCATCGCGACGAAGGCCGGGCCGTATTGGGCGATCACCGGCGCGAGCGCGGCGGCCTGCGTTTTGCCCAACTTTGCAGTCACCTGCGCGATGACCGTTTCAAGCGATTGCGCCGCCGCTTCAGTGAGTGGTTCAACGATGCTTCCGAGTGTTGTGTCTGACATAAGATTTCCTTTCCATCATTAAAAAATATCCGCGTCCATCCGCGTGCATCCGCGGCCATTTACGTTCCCCCCGTCTGTCTGTGTCTGTCGTGTCTGTCTGTGGCTCATTCCCATCGTTACGGTTGCGTGACGGGAGTCGAGCTTGGCGATGCTTTGCCGTCTCGTGCATCGCGGAACAACTGCAGAAAATCGGAGAGACCGCCGAGCACCTGCCCGGCCTGTGCGCGAGTGAGTCCACCCTGCTCTTCCGGAACCTGGATACGACGGTAACTTTCAGCGGCGGCTGCGGCGGCGGTGTCGAGACGTTCCGAGTAGGTGGGACTCAGTTGCACACCATTGCATGCCACCATGCCTGCCGTAAGGACCGCCGCGAGACAGAATTTGAGAGTTGTTTTCATGTGATCTCCAAAAAGAATAAAAGACTAAAATCTTGAAACTCGAAACTTGAAAACTTGAAACTACGGAGGCGGCACAAACACTTTGAGCATCGTGATGTCGCCTTTGAGCGGGGCGGGCGGTGGCGACGCGGTGCGTTTGCGTCGTGCGGGGAGTGCCGGATGGAAGTCGGCGGGCTTGAATGCGCGGCCTTTCTTCGGATCGCGATTGGCGTTGGCGAGCATCGATAGCAGCGCCGCGGTGTGATTCCAGTTGTCTTCCTGGCGTGACTGCGTCATGTCGATGAGTTCACGGAGGGTGAAGTGGCCGGGATCGATGCCGAGGATTCCGGCGCACTGCCAGACGAGTTCCCAGGCGGTGTCGGCCCCTCCTCTGCTCCGCTGTCCAGTTCCGCCAGCGCCGCTTGCATCTTGCGTTCGAGTTCCGGACTCTCCAATCGCGTCTCCACCGTCTGCAACGCCGCCGTCTCGAACTTCCGCAGTTTTGCCAGCGCCTTGCTCAGCACCCTGCGCCGGCCCTGCGGGAAAAAATCGACCAGTTCCTCCAACAGCGCCGTCGTCGCACCATCAATGGCATCGCCCGCCATCGCCCGCCCAAAGTCCACATCGCTGATCGATTTGGCGTCCGCCTCCGGCTTGCAGACCGCATAAATCACATCGCACAGCAGCACCGGATCGCCGATGAGCCTTTCCAGCAACTTGCCTTCAATGACCTCCAGCAAGTTCACCTTCGCCAGATCACGTACACGCTTAATGGCATCCACATTGATCGCCACCGTCCATGTACGCCCCGCGTTATCGACAAAAGTTTTCATGCCATGACTCCAATGAGACAGGGGTTACGTGATTAAAATTGAGCAACAAGGACGGATTACGTTCCGCCGACAGTCTTCCAGACGGGTGGGTTGGTCGAGTACGTGGGCTTGGCGGTGACTTTGACGCTCAAGGCTTCTTCGAGCGGTTCATCGCGGGAGAAGTCAGTAATCATGCAATCCGCCCACAAGCCTTGGCTGCCGGTGGAAGTGGCACCGGTGATGGGGCCGTCCATCGCGGCGATGCCGATGATGGAGTTGCCGAAGTAGGCGTCTTTGATCGCTGTAAACCCCGTGTCGCTTGTGTCCCAGACCATCTCGAATTCGATGCTGCCTTCCTTGAGCGTGCCGGCGGTGGCTTTCCAGCCGCTATTGGCGCGGGTGGTCACATCCGCTTCGCCTTTGGTCAGGTTCAGCGTGACGTTTTTGACGTTGGTCAGTTCCAACCAGGTGGGCGTGCCGCCGATGCCGGCGACACAATAATACAGGCGAGCATCTAATCCGAGTCTTACACTCATTTAAAAATCTCCTTTCATTTTATGAGTATTGAATGGCATCTGGCGCAATGGCCACCGGCACTTGGCCACTTTTATGTCGCTGCAAGTATGCAATTGCCCGATGAAGCACCTCGATATCTTCGCTCGCGTTGCCGATCACCAGATTGCAAGCTCGATGAACGATGCCACGAACAACGCCGGTAGAATGATCATGGTCGATGGTTTGCCATTTCATGGGCAGTGGTCGTTCGCACAGGGCACAGCAATACTTCTGTCGTGCCAGCATTTGCCGGTAGTCATCTGGTGTGATGCCGTATTGTGGGCACTTATATCGCACGGCGCGATCCCACAGTCGCTGTTGATTGGCGTCACACCATTGAGCCTTTCGCTTTTTCCTGCACGGACGGCAATCACGAGCAAAATAATCTTTGCCACAACTGCGGCGGACCGGAAAATCGGCCAATGGTTTTTCCGTATGGCACCGGCTACAAACCAGTTGACCTCGCTGTCGAATCTCTTGCCATTGGCTTTCGGAAAGTTTGGGTGTTCGGTGGCGATTTCCGGGATGCATCCTGCGATACAAGAGTGTGTTCAACTCGGAATAACATTGTTTGCAGCGACTCAGGGGCCGCGAGTCGGAGATGGAACGACGCGGGAATGCCGAGATCGGCTTCTCGTTCCTGCATCGGCTGCATCGCTTTACAGCTTCCATCCTGAATCACTCGTCGCGTTAAACAAAGATTGTTCATCCTGCCGGAAACATCTCGGCAGTTTTCCAGTTCATCTGTCGACCCACGAGGTCGGTTTTGAGTTTTGAATTAATGGGTTGTGCGTATTGAATTTTCCCAGCATTTGGGTAGGCGTGGTTTTACGTTTTCCAACGCGGGGAGCATGAAGGGCCTACGGTCGTAACGTTCTCGCTTGTATTTGCCGCCGAATTCGTGGGCTTTTCCACTGGTGCCAGCGTTGGCCGCATCGGGACCGATCACCGCCGACGGCGGCGATTTACTCACCGCATATTTGATCGCGCCGCGCAAGCGGCCTTTGCGGGTATTCGGCGGCGTCCCGGCGGGCGATTTCTTCGGCGACTTCTTGATCGAATGCCGCGCCGCCAGCCGGATCGCCCCCGCAGCGTGGCCGAGGCTGGTGATGTTGCCACGCTTCGCAGCCGCCATTACCTTCTTCGCGTCCAACTTGATCTTTGCCCTGGCTTGGATCACGGTGGTTCCCATCGACGACTTGACGACTTCACAATTTAACGATTTAACAATTCACGATTTAACGATTTGACGTTCTACTTCGCAGCCGCTTCCTTGGCGATGTCCGCTTCGAGCAGTTGGAGTTTGAGGTCGAGGTCGCCGGCCAGCTTGCCCCATTGATCGTTGTACTTGGCATCCGAGCCGATGGGGGGGATCGTCTTTCGGAAGTCCCGCAGCAGGTCGAGCACCATCTTTTTCGTTGTGGTGGTGCCGCTCCAGTCGGTGATGGAAGTCAGAATGTCCGCGATGGTTCGCACGTGATTCGGGAAGAGCGGACGCGAGGTTTTGAGGAAAGTGGAACTGAATTCAAACAACTTATCCTTACGCCCCAAATCCGCCGCCGCCTGAATGGTTTGGACCAGGATGCCGAGTTCTTCGGCTCCATTCACCAGCTTCTCACGGTCGTTCGTTGCGATGTACACACGCCGCAGCAATTCTTTTTGACGGGTTTTGTCTTGCAGCGCCTTGGCGATGGATTCCGCTGCCGGGTAGTCGCGGAACGTGTACGTCAGCAGCAGGCCTTTTTCAAAAGCGAGCCGCGACGTGTTCTTCACACCGACCTTGGCGGCGTCGGTATCCAATTGATCCAGATATTGCTTCGATGTGGATATCTTTTCAAACTCGTACATCAGCTTCGCTTTGCGAAGCGTCCAGTCGATGCGGGTGTCGATGTCGGCGAAGCTGTTGGGCACATTGGCGTCCAACCACGCGAGCTGTTCATCCACGGATTTGTCGGCGGGGAAACCGTCCCAGGACCATTTCTTCGGGGTGTCTTCTTTGGCGGGTGCCGTCGTTTGCGCAACCACAACAGCACCGAAAGCAAACATCACAAGCGCCGCGCCCAAAATAGCCTTCTTCATTGTTTTTCCTTCATGTTAGAGACAGGTTGACTCCACTTCGTCCTACGCAGGTCCGAAGTGCCGCGACCGTTGGTCGCTTTTTCCGTCAAATCACTGGAGTCGCTGAAATCCCCGGCGTCGGTGATGGTGAGTGACGCGCCGGCGGCAAAGTATCTTTCCTCGATTGCTTTGCAAATTGCACGGTTCGCTTCTTTGGTTCTGTTGTTCGGCCTTGCCGTCAAATAGTAGTAGCGTTCGCCAACGACCTGCACGGCGATCTTCGTTGTTTCTGTTCGCTTCAAGAACCGCATGGCGGCGTCGACGTTGACGGTGCTTACACCGAAGTTGAACGCGACAATTCCGGAGATTCCTTCCGGGGCAATTTTCCAAACGGCGGCCTTCGATGCTTCCGAGTGGAAGAATTGCAGATTGCCCAGCACGGGGATGTTGGGATTTTGCCCGCGCACCGCCGAGAGTGTATAGCCGACGAACTGGGCGTCGGGTTTGTAGTTGAGCGTTCGCTTGTTGCTATAAAGAACTGTTCCGGGATTTGTTTGTCGCCAGCCGAGGATGAAGCCGTCGCATTGTTTTGCGAGATGCTGCAAGCCGTTGAAGTAATCGACCGGGTCCATTGCGTACATGTCGGTTGCATCTATAGAACCGCCAAAGGTGAACCATACTTTGAAGCCTTTGGATTTTGCGTAGGCGATGGCATTGTCGAAGTTTTTCGGATCGTCCTGCATGTACCAGGCGAGCAGCAATGCGTTGTATTTTTGCCCGGCGAAGTAATCCAACTCGTGCGTGAAGTTTTCGTATTCCGCGTCGCTGGTCGGTGCCCGCAGTTCCGACACCATCCGCAAGCCCGTCGGCAATGGCACCTCGGTGATCGGCGCGTATGTGCGAGAGTAAACTTCTTTCCATTTGTCGAGCGTATCGACGTTTGTCGGAAGGAAGAAGCGCCGCCGTGCAATGTCGCTCTCTTTTTCAAAAACTCCTGCGTAACGAATGAACCGGGCCACCTGCTCGGGCAGATGATCGAGATTGAACGGTGAGCCGACAAAAGCGGCCTTCGATGTTTCAAAGCGAACCGGCCTCGGCGTGAATACGACTTGTTCGCTGAAAAATTTCACGGACGACGGCGCGAACGCTGGCGTCGTCGCAGAGAACGATGCCGTCGTCGGCGTGAACGAGACTGTCACGGGCTGGAACGTCTGCGAGAAACCAACCGTGCTACACGCCAAAACTAAAGCTGCAATTATGTATCTCATTGCATCTTCCTCTTCTCGCCAATGACGAACTCGACGATATCTTTGGGATGCCAGGTTGTGGGCAGGCCGGTCGCGGCGTCGTTGCCGTTCACATCGGGGTTTTCATTCCGGTTTCCGTTTTCGTAGACGACGCCTTCTACCGTGACGGTGGATGTATAGATACGCATGATGACCATGTCGCCGGGCTTGGCTTCCGCCGGATCGAAACTATCCACTCCAAACAAAGCGATGGATCGCTTCGGAAAGTTGGGATTCCACTTTTGGTTTTGAATCCTTGCGGCCACCGTCCAATTCGCGGGGTACGCATTCGGCGGCGTCCTGATCTTGTACTCCATAATGAGATCGGCCAGCGGAAGAAGCGGACTGCCTTTGGACAACTGCGCTGGCGTGGTGAAGTATCGCATCGTCACGGGCAGATTGGCCGTGAAGCCGTTGTGGTAGATGCCATCATTGATCGTATGCACATGATTGTTAATCATATGCAGGTAGTTATTTTCAAAGGCAAGTGGCGTCGGGCACGCGAATAACGCCGAGATGCCCATCGTTAGCGCCAGGCCGAAAATGGCGAGTGTGCTTTTCCAGAAGCTCATTATTGCAGTGCTCCCACAAAGATGCCGCCTTTGACGTTCGTGTCGTCTTGGCCCTCCTGGGTGAACCGCCAGCGATAGAACGCTTCATTAAAGTTGCTGCCGATGAGTGCTCGGGCGTTGATGATGAGCGGCTGGCCACGAAATGGCGGCATCAACCCGCCGGTACCGATTTCGCGCCAGAACAAAAATCCCTCGCCGTCGAAAACTCGAATCCATCCCAGTTGCTCCGGCGTCGCCGTTTTCGTATCAAGCGAGAAAAAGATATTTTCAAAATCCCGATCGCTCGCGAACTCGACCTGCACGTTCATCGGAACATCGGTATTGCTCGGAAACGGCACCATCACCGTAATATCACGATCTTGCGATACCGCTGGTCCTGCACCAGAACATGGCCTGAATCGGTAAGGCATCATTACGTTCCTCCGACCACAGTCACGACATCGCCGGGCGTGCCTTTGACGAAAATTTCCGAGAGGTCCACACAAACGCAGCGATGCCATTCCGCCGCCAGGTGCGACCAGGGCACATCCTTGCCATCGGTCCCGCGAAAAAACACCGGCCCGACATTGCTCGGCGGCACATTGATATCCACGCTGGCCACCAACGACTGCTTCGACAACGGCTGGTATTCCCCGGAAAGATCAACACGTAACATGACGAAGTTTTTCATAGATTGATTTACCTCATAACGCGGTACGTGAAAGTCAGAACACTCGTGAAAACTTGCTTACTTTGCAGGTGATCGGGCGAGTAGATCGGCTCGTTTTCAGTTTTTACCCACGCTGCCGATCCATCGCCGGGCAGGTCCAAACGCCGTAAACGCAACTCGTCGGCGATCCGCTGGACCTTTGCCATCAACGCGTCGAGCGCCTCCGTATCATCGGGATCGATTTTCTGCTGCACACCAACATCGACGGACACGTCATGCTGATTAACGTTCCGACCCAGGCTGGTGATCTCAATGCCTCGCGGCACCACCGACACCCGCAATGTCTTGAGTTCCGCGAGATCAAATTCGGGCCGATAGGCCCGCACCGCGTCGAGCTTGAGCGGCTCCGCTTTGAGCGCCGCAACAATCGCGTCCGCAACATCAATGGGCAGTGACAACATCTCAATGCATCCAAAAGACCTGAAAGAACTGCATCGCGTCGGAAGCCAGAATGCTCACGAGCGCTCCGATCACAATCCAGGTGACACGTTTGCGCCACGCTTCGTTTTGCTCCAGGCGGTCGAGACGCAACTGAATGCCTGGTTTGCCGTTGCCGCGAATCGCTTCGTCCAGGTGTTCGAGTTTGCGGTGGATCGCACAAAATTCTCCCCGGCATGTCATGTCATAATTGGGACACTCGTTCATGGATTCTCCACATCTATTTGCTTGGTGTGTATCCGCAACGTCTGCCGATACGCATCGCTCCATCGCCAGCACGGTTCATCACCGGGACCAACCACCTCGTACACAAACACCTGCCCCCCCCCAGTACCACTGGTTTCCCGAATCCGGTCTCCGCGTCGCGGCACTATCGGCGTTCCACCGATCATCAAATCCGCCGCCAAGATCAGATAATCCCGGCTCTCGATTCGCAGCAGAGCGCCGCCACCGTCATCAATCTGAAACACCGTGGTGCCGATCGTTGCTGGTACTTCCACCGTCCCTCCCCCTTCACCGCCCCCCCCGCCTCGCTGGTAGACCACGGGCTGAGTCATAAACTTCGTCCGCTGGTCTTCCAGCCAGGCCATGCCTTTCTGCAGGAGGTCAACCATCTCGGCTCGCTCCTCACTGCGTCAATCGCACCCGCACCGTGATATCAGTATCGGTGGCGGCTTGAATGGTTTTGCCGATGAGCTTGTTGCCGGTGGCGGTGGCCGTAGCTTGCTGTGCGGCCACATTCCAATACACGCTGACGCCCACGCCGATGGCGCTACTGGCAGCCGTGGCTTTTGGAAAATCAAAAACGCCAGAGACCGCCAAGCTGCCCTGCGTATTGGCCGGAATGGGCCGCTTGGTGACGCCCACCAATTCCCCCTGCACAACCACCGCACCCGCCGCCACATCAACACTGGGCGTATAGTCAATGTTGTCACCAGCTTGCACAAACACAGCCATAATGAAGCTCTCCAAAAAATCACCTTGTCACCTTGTCACCCGTTCACCTTGTCACGCCCCCCCCTCCTCCTCCCGTTACGCTTCCCCTTTGCTGCGAACCCCGGCCCGTGGGTCTTGCAGTGCGACGCCGAAGTCGTGATAGCCGCGCATCTTCACACCCAGCACATTGAAATCCGCCTCGGCGGTTTCGATGGTCGGAGACTCCTGCCCGTTCAAAAACGCGACTTCAATCAGCGGCAAATCGTTGGGGTCGGCGAGCAGATACCACGCCTTTTGGCTGTTGCCGATGTACTTGCTGTTGCCGAGATATCGAGAGACTTCCACGCGATATTTTCCTTGGTGTGGGTTGGCGATGGGGTATTTGTTGTTGGCGGTGGTGTCGCGCAGTTCCATGCTCTTGTAAAGTTGCGAGCCGATGGCCGAGAGAGTCGTGGGAACCAGCATGATCGCGGGCATGATGCCGATGGGTTTGCCGTCGGAGTCCACTTGATCCATGAAAGAGGTTTCAGCTTTGGTCAACCCGTCGATGTTGAGGATCGTATCCGCGCCCACCAGCAGGTTCTTGTTGGCGGCGGTGAAGAATGCGGCGTTATTCAAGAAGATCGTCCAGAATACGTCGTTGATCTTGAGACCCGAGCCGCGCCCGAGTTTTCGCGGCACTGTCGTGATCGCTCCGAGGTCGTCGTTGATGGTGTCGCGACGGTCGATGGTGAGCATCAAACCGTAGGTGTCCGCCTTGTTGGTGTAGGTCTCGTTGCCCAGCGTCCCGTGCTTGAGTTCGCCACCGGGGGCAACCTTTTCATATTGGTCCGTGCCGATGAGACGGTAACTGGTGACGGTCTTGAAGTCGTTGACGCTGCGAACGGCACAGATGTTCCGCCATGTGCGCTCGACCGAAAAGAAGCCTTCGAGCAACGCCTTGTTGGCGACATTCGACAGGATTCCGCCGATGTCGATGGTACTCCACCCCGCCATTACCTGATCCTGCGAAGCGAAAGCCATCCGCATGATGGTGTGGGGATCGGAACGGAAGCTGTAGCCGCCGTAACCATTCGCTCTCGCCGCTTCCAAAAACAATTCCTGCAACCCAATCCCGTTACGGAACCGCTTGTCGGCAGCCTCCAGCGCCTGCTCGTCGCAATGTTCCTCGGGCTTTGCGATCCCCGCCGACAGCAGACACGCCGCCTCAAGCACCTCCTGATTCACGGCACCGGGGCCAGAGATGGAGAATCCCATCGGTGCTCCTCCTCGCACCGCACCGGTCTTGGGCCGTCCCTCTCGCAGAACCTCCAGTTCCGTCTTCGTGGCATCCCAATTCTCGGCGATGGCTTTCGCTTCGATCTCCGCAAAGTGCCGCCCGCCCGCCCCCCCCGGAGCGGACGGCGCACAAAGTTTGCGAATGGTGGCGACGCGATTGGTTTCCGCCAGCGCCTCGGCACGAATGTCCGCCGCCGTGGGCGTGGGTGCCGCTTGGATCGCCGGGACCGGCGCGACAGTGGTCGAAGTTTCCGAAGCCGTCACGGTGGTGGCCGTTTCCATGATATTTGTCTCCTGCTGAGGACGGCTCGCGGCCACCTTCGCGGAGGTATTGCCATCAGCGCCCAGGTCCACAAAACTGATCTCACCGAGCGTCGCCTTGCGAACGACGTTCACCGGGCCATGAAATAGCCACCCATTGACTTGTGTCTTCTGGCCGTCTTTGACAAACTCGAAATCATCGACGCTCGCACCGATACTGGCCTGCCAGGGGAATCCATTCTTGCCCGACGTGACAATCTCCTTCGCCGCCGCCGTGTCCCGCGACACCACCCCCGTCGCGATAAGCTGTCCGTTCTCGATACGGATCATGTCGGTGTGTCCGACGCCGGCGGCGGCATCGTGGCCGAAACGGATGGGACGGTTCTGGCTGGGGATCGTCAGTCCCGCCAGATCGATGACCACCGGATGTCGCCAGCCAGCGAGGCGCATCTGCCCGCCGGTATAGGCGACCATGCGAAATTTCGGCAGTCCCCCCCCTTGCGTTGCGCCACCGACTTCCGCGCCAGCGGCGGCTTCAATCTGAAAACTCGCCGTCAGCGTCAACGGCCCCGCTTCAGGCTGCTCGTTTTGAGGTGTTTTGGTCATTGTTCGTCTCCGTTTTAGGTTTCGCTGCCGACGGCGTAACTTGCGCCACGGTCAAACCGAGTTTGTTCATCAATGCCACTTCCTTGGCCCGCTGGCGAAGCTCGTCTTCCCAATCGCGTCCTTGACGGGCATATTCATATGCAAGCGTTGTGGTGTTACTGGCCAGTCGCGTGGCTTGGGCGTTGGCTTCCTTGGCAGGATCGACGTGTTCCTGCCCATCCCAGAACCACTGATGGCCGAGTTCGCTGAAAGGCGTGTTCTTCAACTCTGGCGGCAGGAGGTTCGGAATGAGAACCGCTTCCTCGAACCAGGCCCGCAGCACATGGTCGAGCACGATGCGCCCGATCTGCTCCTGATCGACGCGAATGGATTTGTAATAGGTCTGGTGATCCAACCGCCCCGATGCATAGTTGTAGCCCGACGAATTGCCGGCGGCGACGTTGAAGGGCATGTTCAGGCAGCGAGCGATCTCGTTAAGGATTTCCCGCTTGAACATTTCGTAAGTGGTCGCGGGCTGCTCGGCCTTGACCTGCGACGGCTCCCATCCCTCCGGCGTAAAGACCGCCATGTTCGGCACGAACTCCATCTCCGTCATCGGTTCGACCTCGGCGGCCTCCCCGCCCGCCGGCGCGTTTGTCTTCATCAGGATCGAAATGTTCGCCACGCTCTCGGCGGCGGAGACCACCGCCAGCGTGTAACGCCGCAACTGAGCAAACAGCGGCAGCGCCGGCGTGATATCCGGAATCCCACGACTCTGGCCCGGACGATCCGTGCAGTAGTAATGAATGACCGACGCCGCCGGGATCGGATCGGACTTGAGGTCTGTGAATACTCCGCGTTCGCCGGGATGATTCTTGAGGATGTGATACAGAACCGGGTTGCCGTAGGAATCGAAAACGATGCCGTCAACGAAGGCTGTAGGCTGAAGGCCGGAGGCCGAAGCGGAAACTCCTTCAGCCTTCGGCCTACGGCCTACAGCCTCATACGGCGTGGCAACCTGATCGGCTTCGATCAATTGCAAATCGAGTTTGACCGGCGAATCCACCTGCGGATTGGCGACCAGCAGAATAAAGCATTCACCGGACTCGGCTCTTGCCATCCGCATCGTCCGCAGCTTGTCGGCCAGATTGATCGCTTCGGCCCACCGATTGAAAGCGTCTTCAATCAAGGCGTTGACCGCATCGTCGCCTGTGAGCATCTGCAAGCTCGGCCCGGTGCCGATGGTGTCGTTCGCGAGCGTGAGCACGATCCCACGAGCATAGGAATTATTGGCGACCTCATACCTCGCCCGATTCCGCAACACTCGCCGCACATGCGGCAGATTCGCCGCATTCGCCGACAACCCATCCGCCGCCGCCCAGTGCTTGCGGTTGTCCGGCGTCGTCTGCGCCGCATCGTAGCGCCCACGCACATACAGCGGCGAGTTCACCGCCGCCTTGACCTGCTTGGTTTTGGTCCAGGGCCAGAATCCCATACTTACACTGCTCCAGGAGGAACAATCTTGACTCGGGTAAAACCTTTGGATGGGTTCTTCAACGCTTCCTTTGCCGCGAGATATTTGTCCGCTTCGATCAAATCCTTCAGCGAATGCTGCTCGACCTCCCCGCTGTCTCCCTTGGCTCTTTTAGGTCCGGAAGCGTTGGTGTTGATAAATTCTTTCAAGTCGTGCATCGTGCGGTCCTTTCCCTGACTACTTACCGGCGAGCAAGGAAAAGTGTCTGCCAAAATGGAAAGATTTCTGAAAAAAAGTCAGAAAAGTACCATATGTAGTACGAAAATAAATTATTGAAATGCAGTCATGTGTCCGCCCCCCCAAAAAAAAGAAAGTTAATGCTTCGACAAGATTGGTTCACGATTCGATGGAATCGGACGTTCGTAAGTGGTCATCGTTTGTCCGCAATGTCGGCACCGGCGGTAGCGAACGACCATATGGACGGACTGGCGCGTGCAATACACGATGAGGTGGCGACACCCACATTTTCGACATTCCATTCCACGATCTTCCCCTCCCCACTCTCCCTCATCCGGCAGCGGAGGCCAGACCTTGCGGACATTATTGGGAAGCATGGACATTAGCTAGACCTCCTCAAATCAGCCGTCGAGTAACGTTTACGAGTACGGGCGGCGGCGCTTTCGCCGGGCACCTTCACACCGCAGAGCGACGCCGCCACGCAGCAGCCCACCAGACAGTCGAACCAATGGTTGTCCGGCCTGGTCGGTCGCGCCATCCATTCATGAACCACCCGCCCCATCCCCATCGTTTCCACCCACGTCTCCGAATGCGCGACGTGCTCAGCGAAGATTTCATGCTCGCGCCCGTCGCTGCCGTAGAGACTCAAACATCCGCGATCCCCCGCCGCCGTGCCAATCGCTGCGTGGACAAACGTCTTCCAGTAATTCACATCCACCAATACATGCGGAAACTCCCCCGTCTTCCGCACGTTCGGTACATACCAATAATGCCCATGCACTTCGCCGGGATGCCGCGAATACGACGAGAGCGGTTTACGACTGGCCCGGATGCCCAACCCCTTCGATGCCATCATCGCCCCGCCCCCTCCACCGCCCCCGACTTTGCGTTTCACGTCGGCAACGATGCCCGGTTTGTAACCCATGTCCACCAATACGCGGTCGATCTTCATGAGACCCTCACCACGCTGCCAATTACGGGCAAGGTACGTGGAGACGAGTTTTTCGAGTCCCGCGTGGATCGCGCCGTCGCTCCCTTTCCCCGGAAACGCCCGCCCCAACGTTTGCTGCGCGTTGGCCAGCGTAAACCCCGACCGATTCTGCTGGGGGAACGTGCCGTAATCGACCACGTAGCCGGTGTAGTCTTCCTGCCAGCCGCAGACGCAATAGAACAGCAACCGGTCATGCACGTCGATGAACATGGTGAGCTTCGTACAAGCCGCCGGAACCATGCCGCGTTCGTAACCGTTAATTTTGGTGCACACCTGCTCCGGCGTGAGCAGTTCATCGTTGATCTGCTCCATCACCGGCTCATTCTGGTACTCGCTGGCGAACGCCTCCGCACCGACCTTGAACTTCAAATTCATCGCATGCTGCACCGCCGAGGCTTCGGTCTTACGGTCGTAGCGCTCAGCCCACGCCACCTTCGCCCCGTCGTCCATCTCGGCCTGACGTTCCCGATAGAACGCCGTCGCCGCGCCGTGTCCCTGCCGTTCCCGAATACTGCGGTACTCGTTCCACAACTTCTCATTACTCGGAAACGCGTAGACCAGCTTCGTGCATTCACTGTCCCATTCGGGATTCTTCTCCCGGTCGAGTACCTTGTCCGCCAGATCGTTGTCGTAGATTTTCGTGCAGGTCAGCACCGCCGCGATCTGCTCGCCGGGACCGGCCATGCCCAAAACGTCGCCGTTGAGTAACTCCATCCGGCGTTTGGTCTGCGTCGGCGACGCCGCCGACTGCCGCGTCTGCGGATCGTCCAACAGTACCAACGACGGACGAATAATCGACCCATCGGCGCGAGTATGTTGCTGCCCGCGCATGTTGGCGTCGAGGCTGGTAGTGGTGATGATTGAGCCGCACGACGGACTCGCCTCGTAACCATCCTCACGCAGCACCAGCGGCAAGTGCTCCCCTTCGATGGTGGGGAAGACCAGCTTTTCCTGTCCCCAATGGACGTGCGTCAAACGCCCTTCGATGTGCTGCTGAAGTTGGCGTTTGGAACTGTTCTCCAACTCTCGCAGCGGATGGACCGCCTCCGGAAAATCCGCCAACAGCAGCGGATTCTCCAGCATGTGCTTTTTGATCGGGATCAGCAGTTCCTTGGCCCGGTCGTCCGCCGCGCCGATCAGACAAACGAACGGACGGTAACCATAAAGTACCGCCCAGAGCGCCGAGCAACGCGCCAGCGTCGTCTTCCCGCTACCACGCGGCATGGCGAAAGCAAACAGCCCGCCCTCTTTCACCGCCTTCTCAATCCGACTAATCACCCGCAAATGGTCGTCCGACCAGTTCCTGTGGAACGCCGACGCAAAATAAGTCTCGCAGAACGCACGGAATGACTCCCCGCATTCCTTACGGCGAGCGTAGTCTTCTATTTGCGGAATCGGATGGATGTCCTGCGCGGCCTTCGTCGCGCTGCGATTCCTCACCGCCTGCCTTTTCTTCGCCTCCGCATAATCCGCCTTCACCGGAAGCGGACGCTCGAGTTGCTCCACCAGCCAGCGAACGTACCGCACCAAATGAAGATGGGTGCCGTCGCCGAACTTCATTCCCCCCGCATCCATCTGCCTCCGCAACCGCGACCGCGTCAACACCGTCCCCTGTGGCGTCCCGTTAATCAACTGCAGCAACTCGCCCTGCGAAATTTTCGCCGGATCAATCGCCATCTCCACCCCCTCCTTCGCGGTCCTTCAACCGCCGATTTAACCACGCCGCAAAATGCACCAGATGGATCGTCCCATTCGCCGCCGTCGGCGCACCGTCCGCCACGAGTCGATGGACTCGCTCCTCCGCAATCCCCAGCGCCTTGGCCAACTGCGCCACTGTGAGCGCTGCAGGATTTGCGACCTTCGCGAAGGTGTTGGTGGTGGAGGATGTAGGGGCATTATTCAACGGTTATGAATCTCCAGAATAAGTCAGAATTTATATGGAATTAACTTTATGCGTTCCGTATTCATTGTATTATGTACATGTAGCAATTAAAAAGGAGAACGCAGATGAAAAAGACAAACGAAAAACAGAACAACGAAACCAGATTCAAAAGGAACACAACCATGCGTATCAAGCGAATTGAGATTGACGGACAAACCGGCCACCTCGCCATCGAACGCCAAGTTCCCAACGCCAGGATTCGAATCGACAGCATCATTTGCAACCCAAACCCCGGTCAGCAGGCTTGGAAGGTTTGGGATCTCCCCGTCGCCATCAGCGATGAGGAACTCTTCAAGGTGGCCACCGAAGCACAAAGCCGCACCGACGGCTACGCCGGCACCGACTCCGAAAAGCTCGGATATTTCGGAGAACTTCTGAGATTCAAAGATTGACTCCCGAGGCCCCGCGTAGGGGCCTCGGCTGGAGGCCGGGGCATGTCGCCCCGCCTCCCCCCCCCCCCG
>Ga0123357_10000117_pt1 | contig 67273 bp, 58 predicted proteins | sample TergutEmb28metaG_FD_89873 | JGI IMG/M metagenome (GOLD analysis project Ga0123357, IMG submission 89873) | Embiratermes neotenicus P4 segment gut microbial communities from Petit-Saut dam, French Guiana - Emb289 P4 | ecosystem: Host-associated > Arthropoda: Insects > Digestive system > Gut ...
ATGTTTGATGATTAAAGCCTTAAATGCTCCTCTTTTGCATAGGGACATTTCTATTGGTTTTTGAGCAAAAGGGGACATTTCTATTGAACGCCATAGGGGACATTTTCACTGATTTTTAACACCGCTTTTACTCACAGGTGTCACTTTAGTCGCCGCTGCCGCAGTTAGGCGCACCCGCAGCCAATTGAAAGTCACACTTATTATGGAATAATTAAATTATGCAAAATAATTTAAAAAAGTATGCTGCCGAACTTATCGGTACAATGGTTCTGGTTTTTATGGGCTGCGGCAGCGCGGTGTTTTTGGGCACGGCTTCCAACGGCGGGCATTTGGCGGTTGCGATGGCATTCGGTCTGTCGATTGTGGCAATGGCTTATGTTATAGGCGGAGTATCGGGCTGCCACATAAATCCTGCTATTTCTCTTGCAATGCTGATTGACAAACGCATAAACGGCAGCGCCGGCCCAACGCCTGCCGGCTTTATCTGAACTGTTTAATTGCCTCGATCATGGCAAGAAAATTCTGCACAGGTGTACCCGGCTGTGTATTGTGAATTGTATTGAATACATAGCCGCCGTCCCTGTTGTAAATATTGATGCGGCCGGTAACCTGCCTGCGTACTTCTTCAGGAGTGCCGAAAGGCAGGGTATGCTGGGTATCTACTCCGCCGCCCCAAAAAGTTATTTTACTGCCGAACTCGTTTTTTAACACGGCTGGATCCATATTTTTGGCGCTGTTTTGCACAGGGTTGAGTATATCAAAACCTGCTTCGATTAATCCGGGTATTAACGGCTTTATCGACCCGCAGCAGTGTTTAAATACCTTCCATCCGGTATTGGCGTGAATCCAGTCTGTCATGCGTTTGTAATACGGCAGGTACAGTTCCTCAAAAGCCGTGACCGAACACATGGGGCCCTGCTGGCTTCCCAGGTCCGACCCGCAAAGCTGTACAACATCGATATTGGCGCCCGCCGCCTGTTTTAACAGGGCCAGGTTTTTTAGCGCGATCTGCGTCTGGGCGTCAAACAACTCTTTTATAAAACCCTGCCGGCTGGCCAGGGAAATATACCATTCCTCTACATCTCTTATGCCTTTGGGGTGTTTGAGAAACGGAGCGGGAACATGCGCAATGTCTCCAAGGCCTGTACCGGGCGTGGCCATGACAACGGCGCAATTTGTATTTTTGCGGATTTTTTCGGTTTCATTCTGAAAATGTTTTAACATATCATCGTTTACAATGCTGAATTCCTCAAGGTTGTCTTCAACAGAAGGATTTTCGTCATCAAAGTTTCCGGTCTGGCGGATAAGCGCGTCAAAATAAAAACCTCCCTTTGGCATATATCCGCTGGGCGGTACAGATTTATCTCCAAGCGGGTATTGATAAAGTCCGCCGTCAGGCGCGGGGACAGTATTAAAATCTCCGGGAACAAGTACAGGAGTGCCGTCAAACAAAGTCCACGGTTTCCAGTTTTCAAGCCTGTAACCAAAAAGGCAGGTATACGGCATGACAAAAGCGCAGTCAGCACAGAGTTTTTCCCTCAAATCATCTTCTATTTCTCCCAGCATCTGATACGGTTCAATAACCCTGACAGGATGTTCATGCAGTTTAAAAGCTTTGCGGAGTTTATAAACAATAGACGCGCTGATGCCGGATACTACTGTCCCGCCGAAATCGACAGGCACCTTGTCCGGCTGCCTGTGGTTTAACGCCGCCAGTATACGTTCTCTTGAAGTCATATTGCCCTTCCTTTGAAAAATAATACTATTAAAAGATAATACAATGAATAAAAATAGTATCATAAATAATTGATAATTCCATCATCATGGGATATATTTTAAATAGAAGTTTAAAATTTAAGCCTAGGAGGCGCCAATGAACTTATTCCGGAAAAAAGCATTTTTATTGATATTTATTCTGATTTTTGCGGTTTTTAGCGCATACGCTGTGGACAATCCCATTGATGATCTGCAAAAAAACGTAGTCGATCTTTCCACGACTCTGGCCAAATCACTGCCGTTCAATTCCGCCCTGGGCCTTAACTGGTCGGACGCCTATATCGGTAAATTTTTCCCAAGCCTGCCTCCGCACTTTGGCGTTGGAGGAACATTCGGCGTTACAACCCTGGACATGCCGGCACTCAAGGGCGTGGCAGATCTTTTGGGTTACCAGATTCCGACAAATCCGCTGCTTACCGGCAAAATGATAATTCCGGCCTGGGCCGCGGAAGCCAGGATAGGCGGTTTGTTCCTGCCTTTTGACGTTGGGGTAAAATTCGGGACTTTGCCTTCGATTAAAATGATGGGTATACCCTACAGCATGAAGTATACAATGGCCGGCGCGGATATCCGCTGGGCCGTTCTGGACGGTAAATCCAATCTGCTGCTTCCCAATTTGTCAATCGGCGTTGGGTTCAACTATTTAAGCGGCGGCATCGGCGCGTCAATCGGCAGCGATACCAGTTTTGATATCGCCGGCAAAGCGCTTACAATTTCCAAACCCCAGATAAATCTGCTTTGGGAAACCAAAGGTATTGAGGCAAAGGCCCAAATATCAAAACAGATTCTGATTCTAACACCCTATATCGGTGTTGGCGCGGGATACTCATGGTCACAGGCGGGATACGATGTTAAAGCCGACACCACCTATGACGGTGATCCAATTGATCCGGACGTAAAAGCCGTTATAAAACAATATCTGACCGACAACGGCCTGCAGCAAATGACTGTCGCCATGGATGGGATTTCCAGTATTATTAAAAACGAAGCCTGGAACTTCCGTGCCTTTGGCGGGGTTTCTTTCAATATCCTGATATTAAAACTTGACCTGACATTGATGTACAATTTAATTGATACCCAGCTTGGCGCTTCATTGTCGGCAAGGGTTCAATTGTAGTTCAATTGTAGTTCAATTGTAGTTCTTTTTTAAAAAAGGTTTGTAAACAGCGCAGGGGCAGTGCTGCGCAATGCGCTTACCCCGCACAACTGACTCTGTGCTACTCTTCCCTGCGCATCTGCAAAGCGACAGCGAATTCCGCTTCCGCAATACTTATGCCCAGCCGCGATGCAATCGCCTGCGCGGGAAACCCTGACCTTGCCAATTCGCGGATTTGTTCTTCCAGCGGTATTGCCGGCGGCGCAGCGGGTTGCGGTAGCGCAGACTGAACCGCGGGTTGCGGCGCAGGTGATATAACTGATTGCGGCGCAGCAACAGTCAGCGCGGCGGTTTGCGGCAGCGCTGCGGCAGGCGGAGATGCCTGCTGTACAGCCGGCGATAATGCCGGCTCAGCGGACGGCGCGCTCTTAAAAGTTTTTAGGGTATCAATAATACGCGCTGGGTTTTTACCCATCTCACGGTAAGTTTTTTCCGCAGTTTCACGCCGGTCAAGCTCGCGGGTTAAAAGCCCCAGACGTTTTTCAGTATCTTCAAGAATTTCTTTGAGGCGTTTTTCGCGATCTTCTATTAACGAAATGTCCTTGTCGGTTATCTCATCAATGTTTTTGATAATACGGTTTACTTCATCCCTGACTTCCCGCAGCGTACTGTCATAACTTGTTTTTTTGTTTATATAAGAGCGCAAATAAATAAATGAAAAACACGCGACAATAAAGCCTGCAATGGAAACAATGTAGGGCCATGACACTGCGTTAACCGCTTATATCAATGTTGCGGCCCAGAGTCGGATCGCGGAAGTAATTATTTTGGGCAGCAGCGGCTTTTTCATTTTTCTTTTCATCATCGCCAGATTCGTTATCTTTGGATTTTTTTTCCTGCCCCGGGGAATGGGAATTTTCATCCTTGATTTTGGATGTTCCGTATCCCATGTCCTGGGCTTGGTTAACCGACTTTACCTGCTGTTCTGCCTTTTTCTGGCTCTCTGTATGCTGGAGAGAAGCCTGCAGCTGCAGCCCCTCTTTTTGCAGAACCTGATTTTTGCCGACCTTGTCCATCTGGGTGAACAGGGTCTGCTGATCAATTGGCTGCATAGCCATCCGGCGCCTTCCTTGTTTCATCGCTGGGTTCCTCATATTTGGTAACCCGTATAAGGCCGTCTTCCAGTATAAAAGTCACGGCCCTGTATTCGGTCCGGATTTCGCTGGAAGCATCCCGTATAAAAACCCGGACTCCCGGATATACTTTTGAGGAAGCTGAAATTCTTCCCCTGGTTTTGATGCTGGTAAGAAACTCCTGCAGTTTGGCAATTCCTTCTTTTGTTTTTCTGAGGTCGCCCATCAGAAGCTGGCGCTGATCCATCAACTCATGGAGATAGGCTTCCTTGTCCTCCGGCAGGGTTTTTCTCTGTTTCTTGATGTTTATTAAAGTCTGCAGATTAAGCTGAATTTCTTCCAGTTTCTTTTCGATTCCTTCACGGCCGGCGGTAAGTGTTTCAAGCTGCTCTTTGCTCTTTGGATCAAATCCTACTTCGCAGACCGTGTCGGTGCCGCTTGTAGGGTTGCCCAATATTTTGGCATTGATCTCTTCTGAAGCGCGGAGCCGTCCGCCCACAATATGCGCCCTCTTTCCCTGGCAGATAATGCGTTTGTATGCGTTAACCTGGGAGTTGATGATCCCGTCTGAAACTACGACCATATTGCCGGAATCAATTATCGAATTTTCTATAAACCTGGCCCATATGGATCGCCCGGCCTTGATAAGGCCGGTATTTTTGCCGGTAATCCCCTGGTGTACAATGATGTCGCCTTCCGCGTCCAGCTCTGCTTTTTCTACCGTGCCGTTTACTTCGATGTTGCCGGCCGCTTTTACAGAGAAACCGTCTTCGACATTCCCGTTGATGATAACGGTGCCCAAAAAGATTATATTGCCGGTCTTTAAATTAACATCACCGTTGACAGTATAAATGGGTTCGACGTTGATTTTTCCGCCGCTTTGTACTACCTGGCCGCTGATATCCGAGATTATGGTTGCTTCGTCGTCTCCCAGATGAACGTTCTTGCCCAGGGGTAAATTTATATTTTTGCCGTTTTTGGCGGGAATTACCTTGCCGGTTACAGTCCTGCCCATAACGCCTTCTTCCGGCGGTATTTTTTTGGCCAGGTGCTGGTTCTGCACAACGTTCTGGATTATGTTCAATTCTTTAAAGTCTATGCGGCCGTTGCTTCCTTCCCGCAGCTTAAGCCTGCTCTGATCTGTTTCAAAATTATACTGAATATAGGCGTCTCTTCCGTTTACCGGTTTTGTACCTTCCGCTACAGTTATTTTTTCCCGGTATATGGGACGGTCCGCAAAGTCTGACAGGAGTTCTTCGTTTACCCCGTGAACAACGCGGCTGTTCCGTAAATAACTTAGAAGGGTTTCCACCGAAATATCGCATCCGCCAGCGCCGGGAGGCGTAACCGTTATAAAGGCCTTCATTTCGCCTTCCTGGATGCTGACCATCGCCTGGCAGTCATTTATAGGGTTGTGCTGGAAATCGCCTATCCGTATATATTCGCCCTTTGCTTCCCTTACTGCCCGGGTTACGGTTTCCGCGTCGTAATCGGCTACCATACGGTTTTCGATTATCTTTTTAGTTTCTGATTCCGGGATTTTTTTACCTCTGCCCTTGGGAGGAATTATTTTTAAATAAACACCGTCAGTATTGAGGTGGACAAAGGCGTCCCCGTCCAAATCTTCGATAAATTCCTTATCTTCTGTTTCGTTCTCCGGTTCTTTGGCTGCTTCCTGTTCGATTTTTGCGGTCTTGCGTTCGTAGGCGCTTATTACCCATTCTTTTTTGCCGGTTCCCAAAAAACCGGAACTGCCTTTTTCAGTAATTTCGTATTCAAGACGGCGGACCGGTATATCCAAAAGCGTCGCGGCTTCGGCGGCAGCTTCTTCAAGAGTGGAACCTTTGGCAGTAACAGCCTTTACAGACCGGTCCAGAGCCAATTGATCCTTGATCATATCCTGAAGCTGGATAAAATCGACCATTATGAGTTTATACTATTCCTTTCCGGCTGTTTTTTAACCTTGACCGGAGCCGTAATATGGCTTTGGTATGGAGCTGGGATACACGGGATTCGGTAACGCCCAGAACCTGACCAATCTCCTTGAGGGTTAAGTCTTCAAAATAATACAGAACAAGTATTTTTTTCTCGTTGTCGGGAAGTTCATTAATAGCTTCTACAATAACCCGCCGAATTTCGTCTCTCTCTGCCATTACTTCGGGGTTCATGCTGGAAGGAGACTCAATGCTGTCCCCTATGGAGACTTTGTCGTTTTCGTCGCCGGAATACCAAACTTCGTGGATGGAAAGTATTGATGTGCCGGAAATCTTAATCATGGTTTTGGCGTATTCGTCTTCGCCCATACCCAGAGCGCCCGCGATTTCCTGATCAGTGGCTGTTCTGCCAAGACGGGCTTCAAGTGTGCCTATTGCTTCTTCCACTTGCCGGGTTTTTTGGCGCACCGAACGCGGAACCCAGTCTATTGAACGCAATTCATCAAAAATGGCGCCCCTGATACGCTGAACAGCGTAAGTTTTGAATTTTACATTTTTTTCCGGGTCGAATTTGTCGATCGCGTCCAGGAGTCCAAAAACCCCATACCCGACCAGATCGTCAAATTCAACATTTGACGGCATGCCTACGGCGACCCTGCCGGCCACGTATTTAACAAGCGGAGCGTATTGTCTAATGAAGGTATCCCGAACCTTGGGATCCTTGTCCCGGCGGTACAGCAGCCAGAGTTCATCTTCTGTTTTTTGTTCAAGCGGAACAGTTGTACCTTTTTCTCCGGGGACTTTCCCCATAATTAACCTTCTTGTTTATCAATTATTGTCCGGATACCGGCAGCAAGGTCCTTGGGACTAAAATCGACATCCATTTTTTTAGATTTACTTCCCATTGATGACCTTTTGGGGACGTCGCTTTCCGGATATTCATAAGTTTCCTCTTCTTTATTCCCGGCGGCAGGCATAAACGCGCCGGCCAGGCTTTCCAAATCGGGTAGAATATCAAAACCGCCCTCTGATAAGGGTACATTCCCCTGCTTCCTGTCATTATAGCTTTTTTGAGTGTCTTGATCCAGACCTGCGGGTATGGTTCCTGCCGGTGCAGCCTGGCCGGTCTGCGCTTCGGCGGACACATTGGCAGCAGCTATATTGATTGCGTCAGTAATATTGCCAAGCCCTTCTTCGGATTCATCAGCCGCAGCGTAATCGGGTGCGCCGTCTTCTGCGGGAACCGCAGGCATGGCCGGCATGACAGGCATTGATGCCGCATTTTCCCTTATATCAATTTTTGAACCGGGCAGCGGAATATCCGGCGCATTGGCAGAATTATCAAGGAGTTCGGGCAAAAAACGGCTGACAAGAAGGGAAATTAAAACCGGGAGCCCAAAAAAAAGGATGCCAAAAAGCAGGGGCCTAAGAACAAGCGCCGGAAAAGAAGATCTGCTGAGTACACCGATCATAAGGGAGAGGATAAAAGCCAGGCCGCCGGCTATGATACTTACTCTTAGGTTGAACATCGCAATATTCCTTTAAGAACGGCCAAAAAGCCTCTTTAACATGGAAGTAAAACCTCCGGAATGCCTGGACTCACTTTTTTCCAGTTTGCCGACTATATGCTGAATGCACTGGGACGCCTTGCTGCGGGGATCCATGGACATAAACGGTTTTTGTTTCAATACCGCCTGGGAAACCATCTGGTCCTCATAAATAAATCCCAGGTAATCCACTTTAAGATTAAGGAACTGACCTGCGATGGTTGTCATCCGGTCCGCGACTTTCTTGGCGTCCATTGCGGATTTGACGCGGTTGACTACCAGTTTTAACCCAAGGTTAAGATCGTCGTATTCGGTGGCTATTATTTTTATAATACCATAAGCGTCCGTAATGGCAGTAGGTTCAGGCGTGGTAATAATAACCGCGTCATCGGCAGCCGCGATAAAATCCAGGACGTTGCTTGAAACACCGGCGCTGGTATCTATGATAATTATGTCTGCGTTTGATAATGTCTCAAGTTCCTGGATAAAGTACTGTCTTTCCTCCTCGGTCAGGTTGGCGATTTTGGAAAATCCCGAAGCGCCGGCGACGATCGAAATTCCGTAATCGGTCTCCGCGATTATTTCCTGCATGGTCTTTTGTTTGCGGATTACATGGTAAAGGTTGTAGCGCGGGGTCATGCGCAGCATTACATTGACATTGGCCAGCCCCAGGTCGGCGTCCATGACCAGCACCTTTTTTCCCATTCTTGCGTAGGCAAGCGCCATATTCACGGCGACATTGGTTTTGCCTACGCCGCCTTTCCCGCTGGTTACCGTAATGATTCTGGTCTTGTTCTTAACCGGACCGCTCTGGCCGGCCTGATTTTGCTGTGAAATCAAAGGTTCCGGTTTTGATAAATCTATGTAACCTGTATTGCCCGTGCCGGAAGTACCGGCAGGTTTTTGCTTTTGCTGTACGGTATTCTTCTCAGAAAACTTATCGGTTTTCTCAGAAAACTTATCAGTTTTCTGGCGCATTATTTCCCGGAGCTTCTCCGCCTGATCTTCCATAATTAACTCCATTTCCTGAACTGTTCGGAGGAAGGTTCGGGAAAACGTTCTTCCAGTTTATTCCGGTTAACTTTGAAGCCTTCCAGGTTTATAAGAAAATCAATAACCGAAGCCTTGCGGATATCTGCCGGAACTTTTTGCCCGTTTGTTATATATGACACGGATTTTCCTTTTTCCGCCAGTACTCCTATAATGTTTCCTATTCTGGCAGTTTCGTCCATTTTTGTAATAATTACGGATTTGTAATTAAACGGCTCAAATTGCTGAAGTATATCTTCCAAATCGCTTGATTTGGTGGCTGCGGACACGGCAAGGTGGACTTCGGCTGTACCGGGCAGCTCACCGGCGGCGTTCAGCAGTTTTTTCATTTGGCCCAGTTTTTCAGGATCCCTGGGGCTTTTGCCGACTGTATCTATGAGGATCATGTCGGCTTCGTCAGAGTGAATGGCAATTGTTCTTTTTAACTCGCTGTACTCATCAACCGCGTAACAGGGAGACTGAAGAATCTTACCGTAGGCTTCAAGCTGCTGCCGCGCTCCTATCCTGAACGTATCAATGGTAACCAGAACAATCTCGCGGATTTTGCGGCCGCTGGAATCAATGCCAAAGTTGGCCGCGAGTTTCGCGATGGTCGTGGTTTTGCCGACTCCGGTCGGGCCGACCAGAATCATAATGCGGGGGCGGCGCTGGTATTTATCTTCGCGGAAAATGGAAATGCTCTCGCCTATCCATTCAAGCGCCTTCTCCTGGACCGCGTCAAAATCGTTAAGGCTGTCGAGGGGAAATTCTTTTTTAACCCTGTCCAGAATTTTGGTCCTGTAGGCAGAAGGAAAATCACTCTGGCACAGTATTTCATCCAGGCGGTCAAGACTGGGATGTCCGCCGCGCTCCGCCTGGTTTTCAATTTTTTCCTTGATGGTTTTTACTTCGTTAAAAATCATCGCTATTGTGGGATCTTTTTGGCCTGCGGCAGCCAGGACATTGGCCTTCCTTGTTTCAAAATCTAACGTATCCTTCGGATACGACGTTTCCTTTGGATACGAAGCTTCCTTTGGAAGCACCGTTTCCTTAGGATACGACGTTTCTTTTGAATACGACGTTTCTTTTGAATACGACGTTTCTTTTGGATACGAAATTTCTCTTGGGATTGTATATCCGCCGGCTGTCTTGTAGGTACTTGCCCTTAGGGGAATGGGACCCGAAACTTCAACCCCTTCCCTGGGAAAGAGCCCCAAAAACCCGCCGCGTATCAATACAGTTTTGCGAAGAAGTATGGTCGCAGTGTCCCCGTATTTTTCGCGGACTTTGCGGTAAGCTTCTTCGTAATTTTCTGCCTGTTCTGTAAAATACTGCTGCATTTCCTTATCCTGCTAATTTATTCGGATCGTCCCGATCGTTTCTACTTTAAAATCCGGAGCTATTTCCAGTATTGACAGCACCGCGGCCTGCGGGAATTCCCTGTCCAATAATGTACGCGTAAGGAATCTGGCAGCCTCCGAACAGAGCAGAACAGGCGCGTAACCGTGCTTGCCTATTGCCTCTATTGCCCTGCGCAGACTTTCGATCCAGGCCTTGTGCATTGACGGTTCAAGCGCGGCTATTACATCACCGGTATTGTTTGGAATTTTACTTTCGATGATTTTTTGTTCGAGAGCCGGATCAATAGTCAGCACATGGAGACAGCGGTCATCATCGGCATACTGGCGGCAGATTTGGCTGGCAAGGGCCTGGCGCGCTTTTTCCGTGACAAAACGGACATCCGTTGACAGCCGGGAAAAATCCGCTACAGCTTCAAGGATCGTTACCATGTTCCGTATTGAAACCTGCTCGCGCAGCAGATTCTGCAGCACCTTCTGAATGCTCCCCAGCGGCAGCCCTGACCCGTTTTGCTGGTTGAGCGGCGCATAGGCCTCGTCAACAACGGCCGAATAATTCTTGCGCAGGCCTTCCAGTATAGACTGGGTAATCTGGCGATCAAGGATCTCGGCGGCGTGGTGTTTTACAATTTCGGTCAGGTGGGTGGCGATTATCGAAGGCGGATCAACGACATTGTAACCGAGCCTCTCCGCCTCGTCCCTGCGATCTTCGGTGATCCAGAGGGCGGGCAGTCCAAAAACCGGTTCCCTTGTTTTTTCGCCGGGAATGTCCTCGATCTCGGAACCGGCCGGTTTCATGCAGAGGTAGTAGCCGAGCCTGATCGCTCCCCTGCCCGTTTCTATGCCACGGATTTTAAAACAATATTCCGATGAGCCCAGGAGCATGTTATCTATAATACGTATTGTAGGAATTACAATGCCCAAGTTTAAGGCGGTTTCACGGCGAACCCTTAATACGCGTTCCAGCAGATCGGCGCCCTTGTCCTTGTCGACCAGGGGAATAAGACCAAAGCCAAGTTCCAGTGACAGCGGATCCAGCGGTTCAATTGTAGAAACTTCCTGGACTTCTTCCTTTGCTTTTTTGGGCTCACCTGCTTTAGCCATGAGTTCTACATTAAAACTTTGTTTCTTTTGTTTGAGGCCCAGCCGGTACGCGTAAACTCCGATAAGGGCGGACATGGGAAACAGCACGTATTTTGGAAAACCGGGAAGCCAGGCAATCGCGAACAGCACAGCAGCGCCGATCCAGTATGCCTTGGCATATTTGGAAAACTGGTTTGAAACCTGCTCGCCGAGGTCTCCGGTGGAAGCCGCCCGGGTTACAACAATACCCATGGCAGTTGAAATTAACAGGGCCGGGAACTGGGTTAAAAGGCCGTCGCCGATCGTAAGCGAGGCGTAGGTTGTGACCGCCAGATCAATCGGCTCGCCGTGCAGAGTCATCCCGATTATGATGCCGCCAAGAACGTCAATTACAACAATAAAAATTCCTACCTTGACGTTGCCGGAGATAAACTTGGAAGCTCCGTCCATTGATCCGTAAAAATCGGATTCCTGCTGAAGCTCCGCCTTGCGTCTGGTAGCTTCTTCCTGGGTAATGGCGCCCTGGGTGTATTCGTTGTCAATGGTCATTTGTTTGCCGGGCAGACTGTCCAGCATAAACCTTGCGGCTACTTCGGAGATTCTGGTTGATCCCTTGGTAATAACAATTACCTGGACCGCGATAATAACGATAAAAATGATAAAGCCGATTACAAGACCCTGGGTTCCCCCCGATCCTACAACAAAGGACGAAAAGGCTTTGATCATGCGGCCGTTGAATTTGGCGCCCTGGGTCAGAATAAGCCGCGTGGAAGAAACATTGAGCGCGAGGCTGAACACGGTAAGGACCAGCAGCACAGTCGGGAAAAGGTTAAATTCAGTAGGTTTCTGGCTGTATAGTACAATCAGCAAAACCAGTAGGGACAGCATCAGGTTAAAGGCCATAAAAGTATCAAGCAGCCATGTAGGCAGCGGGATAATAAGCATGGCCACAATTACGATAACTCCCAGGGCAATAAGGAGGCTCCCGGAATCCTGCGACAAAAGCATGGAAGCCAGGCCTTTCTTTTCCCCGGCGCCGGCATTGTTGGGTCTTGCGGCGTCAGCCATAAATTCTCCCGGAAAAATCAAAAATATTTTTCATTTAAGCGTTCATCCTCTGTTCATTAAATTTCCTGTCCGTCCTGAATATATGGCCCAGTATCGTAATCATTACCTGCCAGTAACGGACCGGAACCGTATCGCCGACTTCCGTAAACTTGTACAATTCCCGGGTCAGCGGCGGATGCGAAACCACCGGGACTCCGTTGGCCTCGGCAATTTCCCTGATTTTAAAAGCAAGCTCGTCCTCGCCCTTTGCGGTAACTGTCGGGGCGATCATCTTTTCCCTGTCGTATTCCAGCGCCACCGAATAATGGGTAGGATTGGTAATGACAACATCGGCTTTGGGAACATTGGCGAGCATATTGCGGGTAAGTAAATCGCGGTAAAGCCTGCGCAGCCTTGCCCTTATCTGCGGGTCTCCTTCTTCCTGTTTCTGTTCTTCCTTGAACTGCTCCCTGGTCATTTTTAACGACTGCCTGAACTGCCAGCGCTGGAAAAGATAGTCCGGAATCGCCAGCAGCAAAAGAAAAATGGCGCTGATGATCAGCATACGTATGGTCATGGAGGCAACCAGGGTAACTCCCTTCCAGATATCCGCGGTCTGCAGATTGGCGAGCTGTTCAATGCCCCCGCTGATTATCGAGTAGGCGATAATTCCGATAGCGATCATCTTTACCAGAGACTTGGCAAAATTAAAAAGCCCTTCCATCGAGAATAATGTACGCTGAAAATACTTGCCGAACTTTGGCAGTATCTTTGAAAAATCCGGGGTCAGCGGTTTGGTGGTAAATAAAAAACCGACCTGTACCATATTGGAAAAAAGACCGGCAGCTACCGCTATTGCAAAAATCGGCAGTACAAGACGGATAAAATAAATAAAAAAAACACCTGCCATTTCCCTGTTGGTAAAAGTATCTGTCTGCGCTGCCCTTGTCAGAAAAAACCGAAGCATCTCCGCGCAGGTATTTAACATTCCCGGCGCCAGTAAAAAAATCAAAAGAGCCGGAAACAGCAGACCAAGGGCGGCGATTAATTCCTGGCTCTTTGCGACCCGGCCTTCTTCCCGCGCTTTGCGGTATGTCTGCTCGGTAGGCTCAAAAGTACGGCCTTCATCTTCCGCGGCAAACCACTGCAGGTCAATGAATTGGGTGCTCATAGAAGGCCTCCGGGAATACGGCCGATTGCGCCGCTGCCGCCAATTACCCCGCTGCCGCTGGACGCGACAATGCGATGCCCTATTTCAATATATAAAGTCTGAATTGTCGCGAACCCGGCATTGATAACCCGGCTGAAGGCTTCTGTCATAAAGGGAAGCGTCGCAAAAATCAGAATAAAAGCGGCTGTTATTGAAATCGGGAAACCTTCAGACAGAATATTGATTTGCGGAGCGGCTTTGGAAATAAGGCCGGTAGCAAGCGAAGTTAAAAACAGAGTCCCAAGAATCGGCAGGCTTATGATCATCGCGTCCAAAAAAAGCCGCGACAGCCCGGCCAGCATCATGCTGACAATTTTTTCCCGGCCGTTTATAAGTGAAATTACATTTATTGCCTGCAGCGAACGCCAGAACCCGCCGAGAAAAAGTTCCCTAAAGCCGTCAATCGTAACAAAAATCAGCATGGAAACCAGGTTGAGGTACTGGCCCATCAGCGGATTTTCTATCTGGGACAGGGGATCAAAAGTTTCGGAAGCGCCGAACCCCATCTGCAGGGAAAAGAACTGGCCAGCAGTGGAAAAAGCCGCAAAAATAATGGTCATAAAAAAACCGATTATTATTCCTATAAGGGCTTCCCCGATAATCAGGAAAATAAAGGTCAATCCAAACGGCGCGATTTCCCAATCCTTGACTAAAGCTGTAGGAAAAGCCGCATAAGCGGCAAAACCGGCAAGTGCCAATTTTGCGACCTGGGGAATGGAGTCCGAATTGAGCAGGGGCGCAGTTTCGATCATTGCCAGTGCCCGTACGGCGATAAGGAGGAATGCCGGCGCGGCTGTTAATAAATCGTTTAAAACCCCAGTCTCAATCAAGAAAAACTCCTCTATTCCAATTTTTTCACTGTGCCTCTGTGAGAGGCTCTTCTCCGGATTTATTTAGCCATATTGGGAATCTGCTGAAAAAGCTGGATCGTATAATCCCTGAGCGAACTGAACATCCAGCTCCCCAGAAAAGCCAAAACCAAAAGTATCGCGAAAACCTTGGGTACAAAAGTCAATGTCTGCTCCTGAATCGAAGTAGTCGCCTGCAGAATCGCGACCACCAGGCCTACTACCAGTGCCGAAAGCAAAAGCGGCGCGGCAAGGGTCAGCACTTCCAGGATTCCGCCCCTTAAAATGGTTGTTACATCACCGATACTCAATTTTAAAATTCTCCATTACATACCATTAAATACCATTACATAAATGAACGGACTATCTGATCCGTAAGCAGGCTCCAGCCGTCAACCAGAATAAAAAGAATCAATTTAAACGGCATGGAGATCATTACAGGCGGCAGCATAATCATCCCCATGGACATGAGGGCGCTGGCCACAACCATGTCGATGACAATAAAGGGTATATACAAAAATATTCCGATCTTAAAAGCTATGGTCATTTCATTAAGAATAAAAGCCGGAATCAGAACATAGGTAGGCACATCCGCCAGGGTATTGGGTCTGTCAAGACCGCGCATGGCCATAAACAGGCGGATGTTCTCCGGGCTTTTGCTCATCTGGCTGTACATAAAAATCCGCAGCGGCGCTTCTGCCTCGGTATAGGCCTGCTGAATGTTAATTTCCCCTGCCGCCAGGGGCTGGAACGATTTTTCGTAAATGGTAGTAAAAGTGGGCCACATGATAAACAGCGTCAGAAAAAAAGATATTCCCATCAGAACCTGGCTGGGAGGAACCTGCTGAAGGGAAAGCGCGCGCTTGATAAAATCAAGTACAATGGAAATGCGCAGGAAACTGGTCATTAAAATAATAATGCTGGGCGCGAGCGCGAGAACCGTAAGCAAAAGAAGAAGTTGAAGCGAAAACGCCACTTCCTGCCCGGACTGCGGGTTGCGTATGGTCAAATCGAGGAATGGAACGCCGGTAACCGGAAGCGGCTGCGGAATATCCATGGTGCCCTGAGTAGCTGTGCCCGGGAAGCCGGTCTGCTGGGCGTAAAGGCCCTGACCTGCGGACAAACTTACAAGGATAATGCCGGCTAAAAAAAAGGTTCGCAGGAAACGGCGATTTGGTACACTGCGGTTCATGTTTACAGCCCCCTGAGCCTTTCCCGCTGTTTGCGCAGAGATTCAGCGTGGGAAGCTTCGGCATGCAACGCGTTTCCCCTGCCGGCATTTGTCTTAAAACGATCAAGCAGCGCCCTAAAATCCAGTATACGGCCTGTCCCGGTATCGTTATTTTTACGCGCGTCATCGAGCATCATGGTTTCAACAGATTCCTGATCATTTATTTCTGCTATAAGCGAAAGGCCTGCTCCCGATCCGCCGCCGACCAGCCAGGCTTTTGTCCCGACACCTATCACCGCAGCAAATGAATCTGTTCCCAGCGGAATGGACGCAAGAACTTTAAGGTTGGGATCTTTTGCCTGCGGCGGTTTTGAGGCTCGTTTGATAAAAAAAACAACCCCGTAAATTGCAAGCGCGGCAAGCGCCAGTACTATGACCATGCGCACAACTATCCAGACAGAAGCGCCGCCGGCGGCTGTGCCAGTTGATACCGGAGACTCGCCAAGGATAATGGAATCTTCCGAAATGACTGTTGTATCAGCAGTTGTTGTATCAGCGGCGGCTGCGTCTGCGGCTGTGCTTTGCGCCGCGGCGCCTGGCGCCGAAGTGTCAGCTGATGTGCCTGGCGCTGCAGAGTTTACCGCCGCGGAACTGCCTGCGTTCTGCGCATAAGCGGGAATTGTAATAATGGTTAATACAGCGGCCAAAAATGCCGCCGGAATATGGAACCGGCCGGTATTCAGTTTCTCCCCTCCCAAGTTAAAACTGACTCTAATTATTTATACTGCATGGAATTATATCACGCGGTAATATTTTATGCTAGTAGGAATTGAGAAAATTCGGAATTCGGAATTATGAATTCGGAATATTTAAGACCAGCTTTACTCCGGCGTCATCTGGAAACGGCGGTTCCGGCAGCAATGCCCTGCCCGTGCCATCGGTAACAAGTTCCGTTGATTCATCATTCCACTTGCCGGTTTCCGGGTTAAACCAGCAAAAGCGGTAACGGGTATTGGGCGGGAAACCTCTTACGGTTAGCCGCGGACAATCTTTTTCCAGATAAATCAGGGCATAATCCCGTTCCGGGGTTGCCGCGCAGTATGCCCAGCCGCGGTAGCCAATGTGGTTCCCGGTTTTGTTGGGTGTAACCAGTTCGCTGTCCGGAATCAGATCCGTGTAGCGATCCCCCTGAGAAAGAGCAAAATTTCTTAACATGGGAGTCTGGCTGCCGGATAAAAATTTAATTGAACCCGTGATCGTATACGGAGCCCCTTTTTCGATATCAGCGCCCCAGATTCCCTGCACTCCGTAAATCGTACCGCCAAACGCGCCGGAAAGGAAACTGCCGTAATGACCGCTGCGGTTGTTGAGTTCGGCTTCATGTGAATTCGCAGGCGGATCGTCTCTGGGGAAACCAGGATAATAAGGTTCGCCGGCAATGGCCGGCCGCGCCGGTGTGGAATTGTAAATTTGGGTAAGGTACCAGAAATGATCATGCTCGCGCCAGTTGCCGGTTTGATGAAATGTCAGCCACGGCGCTTCATCGCTGCCGCCAAAGTTTACCAGAGTCGAAGGAGCGGCGTTTGTTCCCAGCAATGTTCCAAAAGGAGGCGGGCCATAGCGGTTAAGCCAGAGATTTATGGGATAGTTATATTCCCTGGACGGGATGGACATGCCGCTCCAGTCAAAATGAATGGGAGATAAAAGGCAAAAATGAGCCTGATAACGGCAAAAGACATAGTTTATATAGCGAATATAAGTATCGGGCCAGGAACCGTATTTTTTCCATACTGTAGAAATATCTCTGCGTATAACTTCGATAAAACTTAATATCCCATGTTTATGAAGATAATCAATTCGTTTGTCCATGGCCCTGAAATATTCGGGATTGATGCGGCAAAAATCCGGTACAACCTGTTCGTAACCGGGCACAGGCCCCGGGAAACAAAAAGGCCTGCCGCCTTCGTTGTGCATATCTTTAGCGGAATCAGTGCCGGTTTGCACCCAGGCCTTGCGGATCCAGACCCCGCCGCCCAATTCGATTTCCGCGGGGAAACCGTCATTGGCCCAGCAGGGATGGCCTGCCAGCATTGCTATGGCATTATAACCCTGATGTTTGCGGAATCTTACCAGGTCCTTAAAATAACCTTCTTCGATTGGACGTTCAATATCGTCATCACTCCATTTAAAACGGTACGACGGAGCGGCCCACCAGGTATCGCCGATCATAAAAAAGCTCCTGCCGTCAGGGTGGACAAACCCGTGTCCGTTGGCAGAAGGACGCAGTATACCCCTCAGCGCGGGATTGTTTTGTTTTTCCTGTTCGCTTACTTCCTCCGCTGTAAAACTGCCGGTCCTGCCACAAAGTCCGGGATCCATTGGGAAAGAGCCGCTGGTATAGGACCATTGCCCTTTACTAACCGCTGTAAAACGAACCTTAAAAATTGATCCGCCGTCCCAGAAACCATAAACCCGTTTCCTGAATCCGGGGCCTTCCAAATCGATCCAGACATCCACATCCATGCAGGGGTTGTCATAACTGGCCGCAGCCTGCAGGGTTAATTCCTGTACTTCCCAGAGCTTTATATTTTTCATTGGTTTATATTATACTATAATATGGAAATTAATTTATTCTGATAGTCGCCATTCCATCCTTTTTTAAAGGAATTTTTATGGTATTTTCAGAAATTTCTAGTCCAGCTAAAGGCACTTCGGTAATTGAGCATAAAAAAGCAGAAGAAATTTTTCCTGCCAAAGTTATTTCTGCATTATGATCATGATCTCTGTCATTATATAACCGGATTATAATGTCTCCTGAACTATCTTCAGCCGGTTTAATACCAGCAATGGCAGCATTACAACGCAGTAATGAGTATTGGGAAGGAAATACACCTTTATGTGCGGTTACGGACTGTGTAAATACCGGATGGCAGAGCCGTAATGAAAGCAGGTTCATGCAGGAAGGCGTCGCTACTTTTGGTACTGCAATGTAAAATGTAAAAAGATGGCGCCCCAGTTCAGGGTAAGGATCAGGCAGGTAGGATGAATGTACCAGGGTAAGTGACATTGTATCACCGATGCAGCGGAACCCGTACTTGTCGCGTGAGATTATGGCCAGAGCAGGATACTCCTCCGGACAGGAGCAAGCATATGATAACGCAGGCACATCCAGGTCCATGGCAGACCTTTTTAAAGTACCCATCGGAACATCATATAAATATTCATTTGAATGAGAAGAATTTTTTATAACGAAATGTAATTGCGGCATACCAGTATCCCGTGAACCTATTTCCAGCCAATCCAAATCAACATCGACTGTCAGATATTCAGCATTTTTATCCAGCATCAAGATATATGAAATTCTGGAATTTTTATAACGGCCGAAAATTTTTAAAGCATTCCGCAACTTACCCTGATGAAGCCATTCAATTTTTTCAGTAATAACCGGTGTTTCATCATTCTTATAACGGCCAATAATCCAGGCCGGATGGGTAACATTGGGGCTTTCGTTAAGGCCAAAAAATCCGCCGTTTAAAGCTGCAGTTTTACCGGTACGTTTATCAAAAATTGAATTGATGGTTCCGCTTACCGGATTTATATCTATTTTTAAAATTTCGTTTTCCAAAAAAAATTCATACGGTTTATGCACCCACGGTCCCTTAAATGACGGTACAGACTCAGCTATCGGAGCCTTAGAATCTTCTTCCGCAATAACAAGAAGCCAGCCCATTGAAGGCAAACCGCATTCCAGGGCAATGTCAATTCGATTGTGCCCCCAATAATTCAGCGGTTTGCCGGATATATTTTTTTCACGTAGTTCATAAGTACCGGGACAATCCCATGTATAGGTTTGATTTTCTTCAAGAACCTGAAAAGTAAACGGCTTCCCGCCGGAATCTGTAATCCGCAGTGCGTTTACATCACCAGGCCAGTCCCATATAGGAAATACGGTAATATCACTGCGTTCATCTGCTGTATTTATAAGTAAATATGCCCTGCGCAAGCCGGAACCGTGTTCCACAGGCGCCAGTCCATAGCCGCGTTCAATACCAAAACCAACACCTGCGCCGACGGAATCCGTTTCTGCAGTTTGACCGTAATTTCCTACTGCTGATGTATCAATAGATTCTGCAAGTGAATAACAGATCAAACTCTTCCTGGCATTTGTTTTTGCAAGAACCATTTGGAAAAGACCGCGCGCATATTCCCGGTTATCAATATTGCCTGCGCCAGGCAATATATCATGAAATTGATTGAAAAGAACATGACGCCAAATTTTTTCAAATAGTTCAGGATTCGTAAGTCCGGAATGATGACCGGCAGGTATCAATGCAGCAAGCAGTTCGGTTTCATAAAGCGCCGCTTCACTAAACCGATTTGCTGCCTTAACCCGTGTCTGGGATGAATAGCAGCCAGTTAATACGAAATTCAATTCTTGTTTTACAACCGGAAACGAATCGCGCATCGGCTTTATGCTGTCAAAATAGGAATGAAATGTACTAAATTTAACATCCGGGAAAAGCGGCCATTTGCCCATATCGATTATATGTTCTATCTGCCGCCGTGTTGGGCCGCCGCCGTGATCCCCGCACCCAAATACCATCAACATTCCGGGAACATTATTTCTGGCGCAAAATTCCGGCATACCTGCATGATCATAAACAGGATCACGGTACGCAATAATATTCGCACCTGACGGCGACTGCCAGTTAAAAATTTCGCCGTCCAGATAACCCCGTTTAAAATAATAATAATCAATACCGCCGGAAGCCAGAATTTCCGGTATATGCGCGCTGTGCCCGAATGTATCGGATTCACAATCAATCCGCAATTGATTTTCTTCCAGGCCAAAAAGTTTTTTTAAATAGTGTTTAGTATACAGAATATGCCGTGCCATAGATTCACCATTCGGCAGATTCTTGTCAGGTTCAGTCCATGTTGATGCAGAGACCTCCCAGCGTCCTTCATTTACTCTTTTTTTAATGCGTTCCAGCATTGCCGGATCGTGTTCTTCAACCATTTGATAACAGGCGCCCTGTGACTGGGTGAAAATAAATTCCGGATAAAAATCCATCAATTTAAGTACAGTACGGAAAGTTTCCAAAACAATATTGACAGTTTCATCATAACGCCAAAACCAGTTCATATCGATGTGCGCATGCCCGACTGCATGAAGTTTCAATGCTTTCGCTCCTGCGGAAAGAGGCGACAATGCCTTTTCCAGAGTCTGTACAGACTCCATGCATATACAGCGTTTTTTAATCGTATCAGCCGCAAACGGTTCTGTGTATTTAATGAAATTATCATCCAGCTTCCTGTTTTGTGTCTGAGATAATTCATTTAAATAAGTGAGTTCGCTGTATATACGTTCACCCCAGTAGCCGTTTGAAAATGGTTTAAGTAAACGTAAAATACCATGAGTTGTCAAATCGTATTCTCCTGTTCAATTTTCAAGACAGACACACTCTTTCTTAATCCGTTCAATATCAATCGGGTATTGTCCAAATTCATTCATGGTATCTATCATTACACGGATATTGTCATCCGGTGTATCCCTGCCGCACTGGTCTCCGGTGGAAAGCACAAACGCTCCGTTAATTCCGCAGTCCAGCAATGCTTTAAGACTTTCCCGTTTTACATCATTGACGCTTCCGTTTAACATTACATCGGTAGTATGCAAATTTCCCATAAGACAAAGTTTATTGCCAATTAAATCCCGTGCTTTTTTTAATGTACAATCACCCATGGGAGGAATTTCAAGCGGATTGATATAATCCAAATCGGTCTCAAATGCGCATGCTTTAACAACTTCCATTTCCTTGCCGCAGGTATGCACACCGGAAATAACACCGGCTTTCCTGCAGAGTTCTGTAATTTCTTTTATGGAAGGCAAAGATTGTTTACGCCAGATCTCTGGAGAAGAAAGTGTAATTGCTCCTGAACCGCCGGTAAGTACGCTGTCTGTTCCTGCAGCAATGGCTATTTTACATTCCGCCACTGCTTTGTAATGGCTTAACTCAATCAATTCATCAAATCTGGATGGATAATCATTCATGGCATATACAACATGTTCAAGCCCGCCTTCAAACTGATTGACAAAACTGTGAAGTCCTGGTGCATAGGCAGAAATGCTTGTAACGCCAAGATCGCCTATTACTGCTTTTTGTTTTTCAAAAACCGAACTATCATACCCCTGCGGAATCTGCAGCATATACTTAAATGCCGGAAAATCTTTTTCAAAATCCTTAACCATTTTTTCAACAACCGAAGGTGAATCGGCAGCCGGATAAACTGTGACATCAGTCAATTTACCGGCCGGAGTAAAATGAGTTCTGCGTACAGTCAGCCGGCTGTCTGTCTGCGAAATTATTTCAGTTTTTGTTGTAATTTCATGTTCGTAGTTATATTTTATACGTACAGGCGTAAACCATCCATCCATACCGAAATATTTTACAGCATTTAAATAAGCTTCCCAATGGGGAGGATCATTATAGAAATAAATATTCCAAAACGGCTTGCCGGTCAGCCTGCATGGCACCATATTGGAAATATCCGGACAGACTGGAACCCTGTCCGGTATTTGTTTTTTCATTGCAGTAATCAATCTGGCTCTGGAAGTCATTTTTTCCATAATACACCGCTGTTATTATCTGTCGGTTCTTACTTTTGCGTAATAATCCGAATAATATTTCAAATATTCCTGATAATTCAATTTATCAAGTTCATCAAAATACTTTGGCAGATCCGATAGCGGCCTGGCGCCTGTAACGAATTGTGCGAATTGTATAGCAACATAATCATTAATGACTGTACTCAAATCATTAAGACGTCTTGATATCGCATCTTCCCAATATACGGTAAAAGGAAATTCGGTAACAGAATATAATGACAAATTATTATAGGTTTCTGACCTGGCCCAGTGATCCGGAAGCGAAAGATTAAATTCATCCTTGGGAGGAATAAGACCATACAACTTCATTGCGTATGAATCCCTGTTCATAAATAAACCGGGAGGGTTGTTTGAAGGTCTGATTCTGTTAATTACATAATAACTTTGATCCGGATATAACTGGGTATTGTCAATCAATTGCTGCAATACATTATTTTTAATGGTCCAGCCGTTACCCATACCGTATAAAAAATCTGGCATTTTATCGGGAAATCCTTCTGAAATCAAAACATAATTTGAAGGATCATAGCCATAATCAAACATTCTGGCTGCTGCTTCCGGATATTTGTTTTTGGAAGTAAGTACAGCAACGTTCGGCATTACTAAATTATTTGGACCAACCCAAAATAATGTATTGTTAAATTCACTCGTAAGAGGTTTGGCAGATACATAATCATAAGTCAATTCCGGACCGACAAATGGCGTCAGGCCGCCGTATAATGTTCCGCCCCTGCCTTCCATTGTAATAGCAGTCTGCGCACTGGTATTCATGGTAAAAAAATCCGGTGAAATCAAACCTTCCCTGTACATTGTTGCATAAGTTTCCACAAATTTGGGAAATATTTGTTTATCTCCGTATATAAATGTTATTTCGCCATTACGTGTACCCACAAAAGTCATACTGCTTGGATTGGTACTGTTGAAGTTAGTCCAATGAAAACCCAGCGCCGAATAAACAAGGCAAAAATTATTCTGGCCGTTAAAAATTCCGGTGTCCGGTAATATATTGGCATCAAGTTTTTTAAAGGCGCGCAGCACTTCAAGGTACTGATCGAGTGTTTGAGGCACCTGTAATCCTACCTGGTCCAGCATCTTTTTGTTAAAGAAACTCCTTGCCAACCCGCCTGTGATAGGTCCTATAAGCTGTTCTTTCCCCCTCAAATTCGGAAATCCGTACATATTACCGTCCGGTGCGGTTGAAGGCCCTTTAAGCCCGGGATCATCGTTATATATCCCATTAAGCAGCGGCATTAATTTGGGATTGATATAATCGGTTATGGGCATAATAAGTTTTTCGCCCATTCCGTAGTTTACGATATCATATGTATTAAGTCCGTCCATCCATATATCCGGAAGATCACCTGAAGCGAACATAAGATTCTTGGTTTCAGGTCCCTGGGCCCTGGCTGTAACTACCAGATTGATGTTCATAGCTTTTTTTACAAATTCAAACCACCAAATTTGGGATGGATCCGAGTGTAAAGTCCATGTATTATCAGGAAGCCAGGAAAATGTCATTGATATGTTGGTTCCCTGTTTGACAACCGGTAAATAACCATCCAGATTAATATATTCCGGAATTGAACCTGAACCAGCCGCAGATTCTGCACTGCGCTGGCCTGAGGGAAATACATTAAATGTCACCAACAGCATTATAAAAATCAAAAAAAATTTTTTCATCTTTATCTCCCTTAAAAAATTATATATGGTTTGATGGCTGCAAAATGAATGAATAAAATATCAATTATCAATACACAGAATATTAAATCATTTAAAATTTACATGTGCATACTTAAAATTTGATATAACCTGTACTATATTGATATTTATTGGAGAGATATATGATTACTCTATTAAAATGGCGGCATACCGCAAGCAGAGAATTTTACATTTCTGAACGTTCATTTACAGGCCCGTTAACCACGCCTACGCATATGCACGATTTTTATGAATTTCTGATAATTATAGACGGTTCCATGAGCCATATACGTAACGGAAAAATTTCTTTGCTTGAAAAAAACAGTCTCACCTTGATTTTCCCCGATGATGAACACTTTTATAAGCTTAATCAGGATCAATCTACATTATTTATCAATGTCGAATTTTCAAGGAAATTGTTTCATAAAGTTGTTTCAGCGCATTCGGCAAGCACGGAATCCAATCAGGAAGTATGGAAAAACAAATCCAAAATCCTGCCGGCGGCATTGTGCCAGGCCATAAAATCCAGGATTAATTTTTTATTATCTGATGAAATTATCCTGACAGGCATAAATGAACGGAATATTCTGATGGGTATATTGTTTGATTGTCTGACATATTTACAAAACAGCAATTCCGATGAACATCAGGCGCCTTTTTAGCTGCTTGAAGCCTGTGAAGCTTTGCAAAAGGAAGAAACAGATAATTTGAGAATTGGAAAATTAATATCGCTTACGGGGAAAACACAGGAACATTTAACCCGCACCATGAAGCGTTGTTATAGAATAACACCTTCTGTTTATATTAACCGTCTTAAATTAAACCGTGCCGCACATTTGATAAAAACAACAGACATGAATATACTGGAAATAATTATATCCTGCGGATTCAACAATGTTTCATATTTTAACCGGTTATTCAAAAATGAATACGGAATGACTCCGTCCTATATGCGATCCGGCAGTGTAATAATATAACTCCCTCACCCCATATCACTCATACGTTCCATGGGAGAGCGTAAAAAAAATCACCTGCGGGAAACGCCGCGGCTGCTTTGGGTACATTGGCAGCGGCCAGGGGAATATTGCTTATGGATTTATTACCGGTTTTACCGGTCAGGGCGGTTATCTGGGAACATTTTTTGACAGATTCCTGTTAATAATTGCGAATATTCCCATTAAGTGTGTTTTAAAATTATTGTTCTTTAATATTCTGACTTAATCTCAATTCAGAAGCTTTATTGAATATTTCATCAATTGTTATGTCTTCAAATAAATTTTCCTGCCATTTGGTATAATCAAAAGGTTCATTTTGAATTAACATAATAAATTTTTCTGCTTCTACTAAACCTAAATTTTTGATTAAAGTATTCATACCTTCAGTTCTAATTATAGTATCTGTCCTCATTATAATTCTCCCATAAAAAATAATTGAATAAAATCAAGAGGATTAATAATTTTTAAATCAAAAATTTTTTTGTTTAATAATTTTTTATCTGTAGTCAGGAAATATTCACATTCAGCTTTTAAAGCACAAGCTATATGTAAAGCATCTTTTCTTTTAATATTTTTACCAATGACCAACTCCCATCACCCCATATCGCTCATACGTTCCATGGGTGAAACAATCTCGGTTACACGGACACCGAAGTTTTCATCAATGACTACGACTTCTCCCTTGGCAATGAGTTTATGGTTAACAAGTATGTCGACAGGTTCGCCGGCCAGTTTATCAAGTTCGATGATGGTACCTTCGCCCATACCCAGTATTTCCTTGATGAGCTTGCGGGTGCGGCCCAGTTCAACGGTCATCTCCATAAAGACGTCCATGATTAAGCCGATATTGCCCTGCTCCTGCGAAGATACCCTTGGCATTAAGTTGGGAAACTGTACAGCCTGAACATTGGCCTGGTTTCCCGCCATAGCTCCCATGCTTTGCATGCCTGCCATGTTACCCATACCAGGCGACATTCCCGCCATATTCTGCATGCCTGCCATATTTGGCATGCCCTGCATACTGTTCATTCCGCCCATAGCCATGCTTGCCATTCCCATATTGTTGGCAGGCATGCTCATGGAAGCGCCGCCGCCCAGGGAACGGGCTATGTCAGAAGCGACCGATGATCCCATGATTTCCCAGAACTGGTTTGATTTACCGTCTCCGAGATCAACCTGGTACGCTGCGCAGAAAAAATCACCTGCGGGAAGCGCCGCTGCAGCTTTGGGTACATTGGCAGCGGCCGGGGGAATATTGCTTATGGATTTATTGCCGGTTTTACCGGTCAGGGCGGTTATCTGGGAACCGATAATTGTTCCGACCGCTTCGCCCAGGACCGACATGGCCATTTCGTCAAGCTCAATATTGTCTTCTTTGTTGATAAGCCCGGCAACCGACCTGGCGGTGGTTTCCGGCATTATGTAAATATGTTCACCCGGGAATCCGGAATTGAAATCTGCCTTGACAACGGCGACCCTGTCCGGCAATTGGGATAAAAAATTATCCTGGTTGGAAAAAAAAGCCTGGGGGCCTTTTATGGACACTGCGGAACCTGTCATCATGGATAGGTTTGACGCCTGGGCCGTAACGGTTGAAGCGAGGAAATCAGATAATATTTGTCTGTCTGCGTCCGAACCGCCTGAAGCCGCCGGAGATGACATGGAAGGCCCCGTTCCCTGCGCTGGGAAACCGCCGGAATTTCCGGAACTGCCGCCGCCTATGCCAGACGAATCAACTCCCGCCAATAAAGCGTCTATTTCATCCTGTGACAGAGCGCCGTCGCTCATAATTTCCTACCTGCCTGTTTTAGAACTTATAATGTTTCTTCGCCTTCGGTCGCGAGTTCTTCGAACTCTTCCTGTTCAAGCTCCGCGATTTTTTTGGTAACCTGAACCGCCATCTTGCGGCCGATAACGCCCGGACGGCACAGGAATTTTTTCTTGCTGCCGATGTTAAGCGAATAGGGATCGCCTATCCTGGTGTTGTAAAGCCTGACGACGTCTCCGACCTGGAGCGAAAGCACATCCCGGACCGGAACATTTATTTTTCCGATCTCTGCTACTACATTAACATCGACCGTTGAGAGCTTGTCCTTTAATACATTGAGATTTTCTGTAGTCGTTCCCCGCCGTACAGACGAATACCAGAACTGCGCGGATAATTTGCCGATTATCGGTTCAATAGTCAGATAGGGGATGCAGAAATTCATCATACCTTCCACATCACTGACTTTGGTTTCCAGTGTTACCAGAACCACCATTTCGGTTGGGGGTACAATCTGGGCGAACTGCGGATTGGTGTCGATCTGACCCAGCCTGGGCCTCAGGTCAATCACCGTTGTCCAGGCTTCGCGCATGTTTCCAAGAATCCTTACGATTATCCCTTCCATAACCGACTGTTCGATATCGGTTAATTCATGCTGGGATTTGGTGCCTTCGCCGGTGCCGCCAAACAGACGATCAATAATCGAAAACGTTATTGCAGGGTCAATTTCCAGAATCGCGTTCCCTTTTAGGGGATCCATATTGATAATCGCTAGAGTTGTCGGCGTGGGAATGGACCGGATAAATTCCTCATAGGTAAGCTGATCAACGGAAGCCACGTGAACATGAACCATTGATCGGAGCTGCGCCGAAAGGCTGGTGGTTGTAAGACGGGCAAAAGTCTCGTGCATAATGGAGACTGTCCTGATCTGTTCTTTGGAGAATTTGTCCGGCCGTTTGAAATCATAGATCTTTATTTTGCGCGTGTCGGCGGCGGGCCTAAAATCCTCAGGCTCCGTATCCCCGGCGTTAATCGCGGTTAATAACTGATCAATTTCTTCCTGTGAAAGTACTTCGGTCATGCCTGCTTCCGGTTAAATATTTCTCCAATTATACAATAAAACTCTACAAAGCCGCCAGTGCTATGAGTAGCAAAGCATGAAGTTTTCAATGCAATTGAAAACTTCAAGACGAAACAGAAACAGCAAAGCTGTTTTTGTTTCGTCACATTTCCATTACATCAAGCTGGTTAAAAAGGATTACCTTTACTTTTCCGGAGTTCAATACCCGGGTGTTAAGGGTTTCCATTATTTCCTGCTTAAGACGGGCTTCGTTCTCCGGCTGGAGCTCGGCCGCTGTTTTTGAACGGAAAAAACTGCGTACAAAATCACGAAGCTCGTAGAGCCGGCTGGTCATTTCGCCTGCCGCCGCGTTATCGTTCTGGTCATAGCCTATTACCATATCCACGACCACTGTATAAGGCGCCGTGTCTTTGGTCTGGGTGCGTATAACGCCTATGGATGTGAACATTGAATACTGCGGCCTGGTGCCTACATACGGGGAACTATCGGGCATTATTGTCTGGGACGGCCCCTGTTTGTTCAGAATATTAAATGTTATGACACAAATGGTAATAATAAAAAGCAGAGCGGCCAGCCCTATGGCAACAAATTTAAGTAAATTGGGCAGCAGGGCTACAAGCCCGGACGGTTTTTTGGCGCCGCTGTCAAGTTCGGAAGGTTCACCACCGTCGAGATCAAGTTCGTCGCTGTCAGACATGCTTTATACCTCCTGCCGTCATTAATGTTATCATAAATGGCCTTCGTCTATAATAATAATATCTACCCTCCGGTTATAGGCCCTTCCTTCGGGGGTGTTGTTTGAGGCTATCGGCATTGTATCGGCAAAACCGGCAACCTGGAAACGTTTTTCGTCCACTCCAATATCCGACAGATAACGGAGTATGGCAATAGCGCGCGCGGCAGAAAGATCCCAGTTATCCTGCCATGGGCCGCTGGGATCTATCACTTCAGAATCGGTGTGGCCTTCTATCCTGAACTTCCTGCCGTTCAGTTCGGCAGAATTCAAAAGTGAACCCAGCCTTAAAAGGATATCACGGGTTTGCTCAATATTAATCCTGGCGCTGGCCGGCGCAAAAAAAGCATCGCCTGCGAAACTTACCACAAGGCCGCGCTCATCGTTGGTAATCTTGACCATGTTGGATTTTACTTCAGGGTTAAACAGGCTAATCGCTTTTCTAAGGGCGGTTGCCAGGGATCTTCCCCTTTCCATTGAAGGCAAAGACATGATTGTATTGCCAAGATCGGCGCTTCTGCCGGCAGACAGCGTATTCCCGCCGATATTGGCGCCCAGGCCGATGTTGTTAAAGGCCGAGGCCATGGCAGCAATCTGGGCGGCTGTAGTATCATCGGGATTAAAAAGAGCGACAAAGAAACAAAGAATGAGCTGAACCATGTCGGTAAAGGTTGTCATCCAGAGTTCACTGGGTTTCTCTGATTCCTTTCTTTTTTTCTTTGCCATAAAATGCTAGTCCTTGAGGACTTCTGCCTCCACAACCTTGCGATCCGCGGGGTTAAGGTATGAAAGCAGTTTGGTAGCAAGAATTCTGGGATTGTCGCCGGCCTGTATGGAAAGGACGCCTTCAATCTCCATTTCCTTGACCTTGGTTTCCACTGCGTCGTAACCCTTGAGTTTCGCAATCCAGGGCAGCATGGTAAAGTTCGCGATCAATGATCCGTAAAATGTCGTTATAAGGGCGATGGCCATGTTGGGTCCCAGGGCGCTTTTGTCTTCAAGGTTTTTTAACATTCCAATCAAACCGATAACCGTACCCATCATTCCTACGGCAGGCGCCGATGATGCCCACAATCCCATTATGTTATGCTTGGCAACGTGCCTGTCCTGCATCTGGTTCAGTTCGTTCTCCATTAGGGCCCTTATTATTTCTGCGTCTGTGCCGTCAACAACCAGCCTCATGCCTTTCTTCATAAACTCGTCGTCCAGATCTTCCAGTTCTTCTTCCAGGGCCAGCAGACCCTCGCGGCGCGCTTTTTCTGACATAGCCATCAGTTTGGTTATAATTCCCTGTTCGTTGTAATTGGGTACTTTGAACGTAATGTTGATGATTCCAAAAATACCCAGTACATCCTGAATGCTGAAAGCGGTAAAAAGCATGATATACGGACACACAAAAACCAGAACTATGGACGGAATATCTACGAATGAAAGAATAGTGCCGCTGCCTGACAAAATCGAGAACACAAGCATGCCTATACTGCCGACAACGCCGATCAAAGTCGAAATATTCATACATTATTCCTCATTCCTGAAATAACCTATACGTCTGCGGTATTCCACAATCCGATCAATCAGCTCTTCTGCTTTTTCAAGAACAACCACATGTTTGCCGGAGAGCATCAGAAGAGTCGTATCCGGATGAATCTCAATCGACTCAATCTGATGCGGATTGATGTAATATTCCTTGCCGTTAAGCCGCGTTACTTTTATCATTCCTAATTCCTAATTTCTCATTCATCATTTCTCATTTTATCTCTTTAACGTGAGCAATTCCTGCAAAAGCTGATCTGCTGTCTGGATAGTTCTCGAATTGACCTGGAATCCGCGCTGGGTGATTATCATGTCGGTCAGCTGATCGGCCATGTCTACATTGGACATTTCAAGCGCGCCGGCCTGAATTTTACCTTTGCTTGCAATGCCGGAAGGCCCGATGTTGGCGGCCCCGGAGTTGTTTGTCTGGCGGAATGTGTTGTCGCCGGCTTTTTCAAGACCGCCCTGATTGGTAAAACTGGCTAATGCAACCTGTCCCAATACCCTGGTCGTTCCGTTGGAAAAGACCCCTGTTATAATTCCTGAGCCGTCGATTTTGAAGTTGTCCATGTAACCCATGGAGTGGCCGTCCTGGGTCACAGCTTTGGATGAACTGGCCTCCGCAAACTGGGTTATCGAATTAATCGCGCTTCCCACAGTGCCAAGGTGGAGGGCGAAGTTCTGGCGGACCATTTCGCCGCCGGCTCCGGGAGTAGCGCTCTGGACATCGTAGGCGACATTCATCGTTACATTGCCGTCAGCGCCGGATTCATTGCCCGCCGCGTCAACCGCGCTAAGTATGGTCCCGTTATTGCTGAAGTTGACAGTAAACGCAGAAACGCCCCCCGCAGCCGGAGGTTCGGCGCCAAGGCCGGTGGAAGCATTTGTGGGAACCGGGTTTTCCGGATCAACGGTTACCGCTACGTTCCAGGAGTTGTTTACGCCCGGCACTTTGGTAAGGGCTGCGCGCAGGGTATGCTCATCGCCGAACGAATCGTAAATTTTTATTGAAGTGTTCCAGGTTCCTTCCCTAGCAGCAAGCTCATCGGCGCCTTCCGGAATCTCCGGGAGACGTTTGTCCAGGTTGCAGGCAAAGTTTACAACCGAAGTTTCCTTTGCCGGATCTTTGGCGCCCACCGGAATTACCAGGTCTTCGACATCCCTTGATACATCAAGGAACTGGGTCCCGTTAATATCCTGGGCCATCCAGCCTTGTACTTTCATTCCGTTGGCCGGGTTGACCATGGTTCCATCCTGGTCCAGTCCAAAAGCGCCGGCCCTGGTGTACAGTTTTGATCCCTTGTCATCCAGTACAAAAAAACCATTGCCGTTTATGGCCAGATCGGTTCCAACGCCGGTAGTCTGGAAAGCGCCCTGGATGTGGATGGTGTCAATTGAAGCCACCGACATTCCCAGACCAACTTCCTTGGGGTTAACACCTCCCAGTACATCAGTCGGCTGCGCCGCTCCCTGGAGCTGCTGGTAAAAAATATCCTGAAAATTCACGCGGTTCCGTTTGAAACCGGTTGTGTTAATATTGGCAAGGTTATTGCCGATTACATCCATTCTGGTCTGGTGATTCTGAAGTCCGGAAACACCGGAAAACAAAGATCGCATCATAAATTTTGGTCTCCTTCATAATAAACCTTGGTAACCTGATCCCAGTTGTAATAGGAACCGTTGACAAGCACTTTTGGGGTATCATCCCTCATTACCGCCTGTACGGAACCGTTTATCGTATTGTCTCCGTCCATGATTTCCACCGATCGCCCAAGGGCATTGGTAGCATCCGAACCGGACATCATCCTGGCAAGCCTCGAAAAATCCGCCGCCATGTTGGTCATTTGTTCCAGGCTTGAAAACTGTGCCATCTGGGCGACAAATTCCTTGTCTTCCAGAGGCGCGGTCGGGTCCTGGTTTGCCAGCTGGGTCAGCAGCAGTTTAAGAAATTCATCCCGGCCCATGTCCTGCTGGGGTAATTTTTGATTGTCGCTTCTTAATTTGGCATTGTAATCGGTAACATTCCGGTTAAGTTCCGCCAAATCATCTGAACTAAGAACTGACTGTATTTGTGCCATAATTTCTCCGTCTTTAAACAAGAATATTAATCGCCGTTCGTTCTTCCGGATCGGCAAAAACCGCCTGCCGGTCTGTAACGGAATCATAATGGGTTGCAGCAGCTTCCGGTGTTACCGCGGAAATAACCCTGTCCGGATTGTCTCCGTTTTGCCCGGCAAACCTGCCAAAATTCCCATTGTCCTGGGTCAGGTTAAGGCTGGTCTCGCTGAAGCCAGATCCGCAAACGCCTTCTCCAGAACCGGAAGCTCCCTTTCAAAAGCGCGCAAAGCTTCGCCGCTTTCTACTATGATATGCCCCGTTATTTTGTTTTCGGTCATTTCCAGCCTTATCTTTACATTTCCAAGACTCTCCGGTTTGAGCGAGAGCTTTATTGTCCCCTCGCCCCCGTCCCGTAAAATTACCTGAGCCTGCCGGACAATATCGGAGTTAAGGCCGTCGTCAAGTTTCTGCGACAGCATGTCTTCAAAACTCCTGCCCGTCCCGGTTTTTTCCCCGCCCGGATTACTTTTGGCTGCTGCAGTTTCCGGCAGCAGATCAACCCTTATATCCGCGTCTATCTTTTCACTGCCGCTCCCGGCGATATTTGCCGAATTAAGTGTTTCGGTAATGTTTTGCTGGCGGTTATCGGGCGAACGCAGGTCCCTTATGTCAAAAACTGCTTTTTCCCTGCCTTTTTTTCCCCGCGTTTCCTGGTTAACCGAATTTTCCCTGGTCTCCCTTGCGCCAAGAATGTCCACAAGGCCCGGTTTGGGATCGGTGTTAATTTGGGGAGTCTGCCTTTCGGTGTTTCTTGCCTTAAAAAAATCTACCGCTGCTTTGTTGGTTTTAAGATTTTTACCGGTATCTGCAGATTTGGAATTAATAGATTTGGAATTTTCGCTGATATCATCGCCGTCAGCCAGGTTAACATTCTTTTCTTTCTGTAAAAAAGTATTGATTTTAGGGTCAAGTGCAGATAAATCCGGTTTTTTGGCCTGATTAAGACGCCTGGCGCCAATAAAATCGGCGTCAACAGAGTCCGGATGTTTTACTGGATTACCGGCAGTGTTTTCGCCGGATTTTTGTAATAATGAATTGATTTGCCTGTCATCCGCATTGGGCAGGAGGTATTTGGTTTGCTGATTTATGCCTGTCTTGCCGGCTGTCAATGCTGCTTTTACAGTGTTTTCCTGGGCCTTTTGGGCCGATAAATCCGGTTTTGACTGTAAAAATGAAGCATCTTTAGCAAATAATCCCGCGTTTTCCGCAAAAATATGACCTTCTTTTCCCGTTAACTTGTTATTGGATTTCTTGTTCTTAACATTTTCGGCAATTAAACCGTCTGTTTTTTGAAATTTTTCGGTCTTACCGGTCAGATTGTCAAGAAGTTTGGCAAAAATTGACTGTTTTGCCTTTTTACCGTTCCGGATATCCCACGCAGATACCTGCGGGGGGCCTTCGTTAACGGCAGTTCCTTCGGTTTGGGCCTGTATTGAATTGCTTATTTGCATCACAGCCCAGCCTCCTCATCATTGTTGAAATGACGGAAAACTGAGTATGCGCCGCTGGAGGTTTGGGGGTCTTCAGACCTCCATCCTAGAGGTTTGGGGGTCTTCAGACCTCCATCCTAGAGGTTTGGAGGTCTGGCAGCCATCTTACGGTTCAGCTCCGCTGCCCTTTCTGGGGGTAAAAGCGATAGCCAATACGGTACTATGGAAGTAGTTTCTTCAGCCGCAGCGATTTCTTCGGTTTTCCGCAGAACATCGATGACATCCTGATCATCCATAGCCGCCAGTATACCCACCGCTCGCTCAGGGGGCATGCCTGTCAGGTTACGGGCATTCTGTTCAACGTTCTTACTTCTAGTGTCGGCTTCCTGAACCTGCGCATTGAAGGATTTTTCCTGTTCTTCCAAAGCTTTTTGGCGATCATCCAGTTCCTGGGCCATTTGCTCAATTTCGCCCTGACGGTTCTGCAAATCAGCAGCGCGGCGATCCATTTCCATATTTTTGAGATCCATGGCTTCAAGGAGAATCGCGTATCTTTCATCGTTTAAATTAAGGGTTCCGCCGGCCGGAAGTTCCGGCTGGGTCCGGCCTTCCAGGCCGATAAAACGGTATAAAGGAGACAATACGGTTTTTACATCAATGACATTGAGATAATCCAGCCAGAGAAGGCCGCCGCCGGCTAATATTATTATGAGAAGGAGCAGACCAATTATCCTGCCCGTAATTCCGCTTCGACTGTACTCTGCCAAAAACATCCCTCCGTTACTGTATGATGAAGCTTACTTTATTGATCGTCAAGCTGCCGGACGGTCATTAAAGAAAACTGCATTAAGAAAAACTGCCCGTTGCCTTGACTGATTAATAATAGCAATTATAATTTATATTAACGGATCAAATATATGACCCTTTACCATGGCAGTGATCAAATTATTAAAATCCCTGAACTTAACCATTCTGCCAGAACACTGGATTTTGGCCCGGCTGATCTTCAATTCAAGGCAACGCTTGAACTTCTTGTCCCGCTGGTCATCAGGGAAATAATGAAAGGCAGAAATATCAGCGAACAGGATGCTTTTGAGATATTATATTCATCATTTTTATACAGCAAACTGGAAGTGGAATCTACCAAACTCTGGCATCTGAGCCAGCTGACCCTCGCAAATTTACTGGACGAAGAACTGCAGACTGGATCAATCACATTCCCCGAGGAAGCATGATAATGAGCGACAATGCAGATTTTATCGCATACTGCCTGGAAGAGTATAAACATGCCAAAGGCATAACAGGTAAAGAAGCAATCATGCTTTTTAAACAGTTTAAAATAATCGACTATATAGTAAATTGCTACGGCGCCCTGCACACCATGGGCGGGCTTGCCATCACAGAAGACATAGATTCGTTAATTGAAGACATAAAAAACGCGGAAAAAAAAACCTCTTTTTACACTATTTTCCAAAATTAAAAAACATGTAAATAAATGTTTTTTAAATTCCGAATTTTCCCTTACCCCAGCAGCTTAATCAATGCATTTACATAATCCAGCCTGTCCTGGTTAAGAACCGATCTGCAAAAAGGAGTGTTTTCGATTTTTTCGACATCATACCAGCCGCGGCTGATGAATTTCATTCCGTGTCCTTCTATAAACCAGTAAACCAGCGATATGTTTTCGCTGTCCAGCTCTATCGCGTTGATTCCTTTTTTACCGATGGCGCAGCCGGAATTGAACAAACATGGGACAGGCATTTCATCGCCGTAAAGGCTCTGACGCAATACGTCCCTGCGTTCGGAACGTTTGAGTTTGCCCAGTTCCTGGCGCAGATGGCTTACTTCGCCGGCTATGTGCTCCTGTTCAGGTTCGGACGCGCCGGGGTAATCCCTGCAGCGGTTCATGATTTCGTATTTTATAAAATCAAAACGGCCGAGGGATTCGAAAAGGGCCCTGTGCGTATGGCCGATTATGGAAATGCAGTCATGCTCCATTGAATATTTATAAGCGAATTTTTCTACATGGAAACGCCTGTAGGGGCTGCGCGCCGATGAAATATTCCTTATGCCGAACGGTCTGAAAAAATAACGCAGGCTAAGGCGGATCAGGTTGTTGTAATCGGTATAAACCCTGGAAGCCTGATGCCCATGGTAAATAAAGGCGGGAATAAATCCCGTGTCAATTCTTATCGCTTCGTAAAGTTTATACGGATAATTCTTTTCGAAAATTAAATCATCGTCATGGTTGCCAAGAGTTTTGTAAAGCCGCCCCTCCGCGGCAAAGAGATCGAAGATGCGGTACATATCCGCCCATTCTGTCCGTATTTTTTTATACGAATATTTTGCCAGCTCTTCGATATCGCCGTTAAGAATCAATGTCCAGCCGTTTTTAAAATAATAATTTTCAAGTATTGAAGTCAGAATTTCCCTGTTGGGCGCAAGGTCATCCCTTCTGCCATAACCCATGTGGAAATCGCTCATGATAAGGATTTTACCTTCCAGTTTGATTTCCGCTACGGTTCTGGGATTAAAGTGAGGATTCTGAATTTCGGTAAAAAACGAAGGGGCCGCAGTACCTGCTGAATCATGCATCATCGGCTTTATCTGTCCTGCGTCCTGCGGCTCTTGCTTCGTTTTTTAGTAACTTCCTGATGTATCAAAAACTTTCCCCTGGCCCGCTGTTTTGGCTTTGCTTGCGGCCCGGCGTTTATTGAGTTCGGAAAGGAAAAGTTCCTCGTCTATGGGCAGGCTGATTGTTTTGTCCAGCCAGCTTGAAAGATGCATTGAATTGGAAAGGGTAAGCCCGTAGATACCTTCCCTGCCCTCGGCAATAAGAGGTGTGCCGCGCAGAATTTTGCCGGCAAAAGCCTTTAACACGCCGTTGTGCTGCTCGTTTTGGCCGTCAGTTTCAACATCAATTGTGCCCTGCTCGGGGGGCCGCTTAAAGCCTTCCTTGCAGGTCTTTGTCCATTCCCTCTCGCTGACTTCCAGTTTTGTTAATTTTAGCGACTTGGTGCCTTCGGTAACCAGTTTGCCCATTTCCATTGTTACTTCAAAACGGTTGGTTCCGGGGGCATCACCGGTTGTGGTAATAAAAGTACCGGTCGCGCCGTTGGGGTATTCCAGATATGCGGTTACATCGTCTTCCACTTCAATATTATGCCATTTCCCGTTATGGCAGAAGGCGCGCACCTTACTTGGCATTCCGCAGATCCACTGGAGCAAGTCCAGGTTATGCGGGCACTGGTTGAGCAGGACGCCGCCGCCCTCCCCGTCCCAGGTCGCTCTCCAGTCGCCGGAATCGTAGTAAGCCTGGGTCCGGTACCAGTCGGTGATTATCCAGCTTACCCTCTTGATCGCGCCGAGGCTGCCGCCCTGTACAAGCTCGTGCATTTTGCGGAAAACGCAATTGGTCCGCTGGTTGAACATCATTCCAAAGACCAGGTTTTTATGGGCCGCCGCGAATTCGTTCATTTCGCGGGCCTGTTTGGTATAAACTCCGGCCGGTTTTTCGCACATAACATGGAGGTTATTCTTCATGGCTTCCATGCCAAGAACAGGATGTTGGTAATGGGGAATTGCCAGGAGTACGGCGTCCACTTTCCCGCTTCTGATTAACTCAATTCCATCTTTATAAACCGGAAACCCGGCGGGTAAAAATTCCTCTCCCCACTTTCTGCGTGTTTCGCTCCGGTCGGCAACAGCCGTAAGTTCCATATCCGGTACATTGCCGGCCATAAGTGATTTAATATGGGTTGAACCCATGTTTCCCATGCCAATAACGCCCATTCTGACTTTATTCATCCTGTCCTTCCTTATAATAAAATTTTATTATCTTACTTTAAATGAACTTGCCAAAAGTATATCAAATTTATTTTCTTTGTGTTAGACTATTTAAAATAATCCGCAATAAAAAAACAGAGGTATATTATGCGTTTAACCAATCAGGAAATAAAAAACAGGGCCCAGTGGGAAAAGGCCGGCATCGGGGTCCCGCAATTTGACCGGGAAGCAATGATTGCAGCAACAGAAAAAACTCCGGAATGGGTGCATTTTGGCGCCGGCAATATCTTCCGCGCTTTCCCAGCGGCATTGGCCCAGAACCTTCTGGAAAAAGGTCTTATAAAGACCGGCATTGTGGTTGCGGAAGGATACGACGGGGAAATTATCGATAAGTGCTTTGCGCCTTTTGACAATTTATGTGTAATGGTTACATTAAAATCAGACGGAACTACCGATAAAAAAGTTATAGCATCCATTGCGTCCGCTTACAGAATTGACAGGGAAATTTCTGCCCTGACTGGAATTTTTACCAATCCCTCGCTTAAAATGGCCAGTTTTACAATTACAGAAAAAGGCTACGGCCTTGTCGGCAAAGACGGCGCGCTGCTCTCCGATATTGCCGCAGACATGAAGGCCGGCCCAAAAGCACCGGTAAGCTACCTTGGAAAAATCGCGGCGCTGTGCCTCCAGCGTTTTGTTCACGGCAGCCTGCCCCTGACCATGGTCAGCATGGACAACTGCTCCCATAACGGAGACAAGCTCTTTGACGCGATGGACGCTTTCGCAAAGGCCTGGGTAGATAACGGCCTTGCTGACAAAGGCTTCCTGGCTTATGTCAGGGATAAAAATAAACTCTCCTTTCCCTGGACCATGATCGACAAGATTACTCCGCGGCCGGATGACAGCGTAAGGGATATGCTTGCCGCCGCCGGAATGCAGGATGTACAGGGCATTGTGACTGCAAAGAACACCTATGTTGCGCCTTTTGTAAATGCAGAAGAAGCCCAATACCTGGTAGTGGAAGATGTTTTCCCCAACGGCAAACTTCCCCTGGAAAAAGCCGGGGTCCTGTTTACGCAGAGGGAAGTCGTGGACAAGGTCGAAAAAATGAAGGTCTGCACCTGCCTCAATCCTCTCCATACAGCGCTGGCTGTTTTTGGCTGTCTTCTCGGCTACACAAGGATCAGCGAAGAATTAAAGAACCCCGGCCTTGTCAAATTAATTGAAGGCATAGGTTATAAGGAAGGTCTGCCTGTTGTGGTAGACCCCGGAATTCTTTCCCCGGAAAAATTTATCAATGAAGTAATAAAAATCCGTTTTCCCAATCCCTTTATGCCCGATACTCCGCAGCGCATCGCGACAGACACTTCGCAAAAAATTCCTGTACGCTACGGCGAGACGATCAAGGCCTATCTTGCCAGTAAAACGCTTAACGTTAATGACCTCAAACTTATCCCCCTGGTAATGGCCGCCTGGATAAGGTACCTGATGGGCATCGATGACAGCGGCAATGCTTTTACGCCGAGCCCGGATCCCAGGCTGGCAGATCTGGCGCCGATTGTATCCGGTATAAAGTTGGGACAAAAAGGACCCTTCGCCAAAATCCTTGAGCCTATACTCAAAGACGAAAAAATCTTTGGTGTGGATCTTTACAAAGCAGGCCTTGCGGAGAAAGTCCTTGGTCTTTTTGAAGAACTCATTGCAGGCAAGGGCGCGGTTGCTTCAGTATTAAAAAAATATACCGGGGTGTAAAACCGGCAGCAAAGATAACATGGAAAAATTCAGAAACGGCGCAGCAGAAAGCATAATTTCCATTGCTGTAAATACCCTGTTGTCCGCGCTCAAGCTTTGGGCAGGTCTGGCAGCAGGGTCTGTTGCGCTGATTGCGGACGCATGGTATACATTTTCAGAATCAATTACACAGGTAATTACTGCTGTAACAATCAGGGGGCCGGGAGAAAAAGCTGACAGGGAGCATCACAGCAGGTACAGGCGATGGGAGCAGATAGGATCGATAATAGTCTCGGTATTTATCGCGTTTCTGGCATTTGATTTTGCAAAAATTTCGGTCGTTGGATTATTGGGAGGAAAGAATGCTGTATTCGGCGCAGCGGCAATAACGGTAACGATCATTTCGATAGTTGTAAAGGAACTGCTGGCGCAATACGCGTTTTACACTGCAAAACTTACCGGTAATAAAAGTTTTAAAAACACAGGCCTGCGTTACAGGACAGGCGCGCTTACTTCAACGGTTATACTTGCGGGCATTCTGTTCGCGAAACGGTTCTGGTGGACAGACAGTGTACTGGGCCTGATAATTGCATTGGTCATGGCCTGGACGGCTTTTTTAATACTCAGAATGTCCATTTTAAAAATAATGGGCATAAAACCTCCGCAGGAATTAATTGATAATATTACAAAAGAAATAGTAAATTTGTATGAAGATGATTTTCAAATACATCACTGGATTATATATAATTATGATCCGCACAAGGAATTGATAGTGCACATAAAACTCAATCAGGATCTTTCGATTCAGAACAGCCACGAAATAATTACAGGAATACAAAAACTGATCCTTGATAAATTCGGCATAATAACCGTAATCCGTGTGGAACCAATGGATTTTAGACAGTCTGTATCAAAGTTCAGCGGCAGCTCCGGAATAATTTAACAGAAAACAATGCCCAGATTAAACCTCAAAAACAGCCTTAACGAGCCGCAGTACAATGCTGTAACCAGCCTGGAAGGGCCGGTCCTGATCATCGCAGGCGCGGGTTCGGGTAAAACACGGGTTATAACCTACCGCATCGCCCACATGCTGGAAAGGGGAATTCCGCAGTCCGCGATCCTTGCACTGACATTTACAAACAAGGCCGCAAAGGAAATGGAAACCCGCGTAAAGGAACTGACCGGCAAGAAACTTCAAAGTCTTACGGTAAGCACTTTTCACGCATTTGGGGTAAAAATTTTAAAGGAAGAAATTGAAACACTGGGTTACAGGAAAAATTTTTCCATTTATGATGAGACAGACAAAACCGAGCTTATCAAGGAATGTCTGCGCGATATTAAGCATACATCGGACGGCGTTGATCTTTACGCGCTGGGCCAATTGTTTTCAAATATAAAAATCGGCAGGTATGAATGGGGCGCTCCGGATTTTTCTGACCCATGGTCATCAGGTATTATCGCCGATTATGTATGGGAACCTGTCTACGACGAATATCAGCGCAGTCTAAAAATATACAACGCCCTGGACTTTGACGATCTGTTAACAGTTCCCATAGAACTGTTTGAAAAGAATCCGCAGATACTCGAAAAATACCGCAGCCGTTACCGTTATATTATGGTGGACGAATTCCAGGACACAAGTTTTATTCAATATAAACTGATGAAACTTTTAGCACAGCAGGATGCGCAGGCCGGAAAAACCGAAATCACCGGTATGGGTAATTCAAACATCTGTGTGGTAGGCGATGATGATCAGTCGATTTATTCATGGCGCGGGGCCAACTACGAAAACCTTATACGGTTTGAAAAAGATTTCCCGGGTACAACAGAAATAAAACTGGAACAGAACTACCGTTCCACCACAACGATCCTTGAGGCGGCCAACGGTGTAATATCCAACAACACAAACCGAAAAGAAAAACATCTGTGGACAGGCGGCGGAAGCGGCAAACCCATCGAATTGTTTTATCCGGAAAACGAAAGCGAAGAAGCGGCCTTTATCGCCTCCAGGATTAAGGAAATGCGTTTTACAGAGAACCTTAAATATGATAACTTCGGCGTACTTGTAAGAACCAATTCCCAGATCGACTGTATCGAAGAAGCTTTTTTGGCGGAGAACATTCCCTGCAAAGTCTCCGGCGGAACAAGTTTTTTTGAACGCAAGGAAATTAAGGATATACTTTCCTATCTGCACGTAATAGCGAATCCCGACGATGATGTAAATTTAATGAGGATAATAAACACACCGCGCAGGGGCATAGGAAAAACATCAATCGCAATGCTGTCTGACATTGCCAAAAAAAACCGGTCCAGTTTGTGGGACAGCCTGTCGCGTTTAAGCCTTGCCAGGGACCACGGCCAGGATAATCTCTTTGGAAAAAACAAGGGAGAAATAGAAAGTTTTAAAGAACTGATAGAAAACCTGCGCGAAGATATTATTGGGAAAAAAGATCTCTCATTAAGGGTAAACAGCATGGTTGATACCATCAATTACTGGAGCTACCTGGTAAGCGAGTTCAGCAAGGACGAAAAAAAAGCAAAATGGAAATTCGGTAACATCAATTATTTAATAGAAATGATCCGTACCTGGGAAAACAATCCGGACAACCTTGAGACCGGCCTTTACGCCTACTTAAACCGGATAAGCCTTTTGACAAGGGCAGACGGCGATGACAACGCTTCGGACCCGTCAGACCCTTTGTCCATGGGCAAAGTAAACCTGATGACAATACACGCGAGCAAGGGCCTTGAATTCCCGGTGGTTTTTATCGCAGGCGCAGAGAGCGGGATTATTCCTCACGAGCGAAGTCTCCAGGACGGTGATGCAGTTGAAGATGACGAAGCGGAAGACGATGCGGCAGACGGTGATAAGGCCGGCAGTAATACAGCCGGTAACAGTGCGGATGCAGATCCCGCCGCGCCGGGCAGTCCTTATCAGCAGAGACTGGAAGAAGAAAGGCGGCTTTTTTATGTCGCCATTACCAGGGCCAGAGACAAGCTGTACATCACAAGCTGCCGCAGGCGCAAGCGGATGCAGTCTGTAACCGAACAGCAGCCCTCCCCTTTTTTAACAGAAATCCCGCAGCACCTGATTGAAAATTACGAAACCGGCGAAGCTGATGACGAGGAAGCAGCCCAGTCCGCGGCGAAAATGTTCTTTGAGAAAATGAAGGAAAAATACAAATAAAGTTTAGCCGGTTATGGGTCACCCCGCTTCTCCGGTTGATCCCCGCCTGATAAATTCCAGGCCCAGCTTTACCGAGACAGGCGAGCTGATAATTTTTTCCACGCGCGCGTTAATAATTTCTGCACTGAGATAACCAATGGTCTTAAAATCTATGCGCGCGGTGGTTAGCGGAGGCTGGGCCGCTGCCGCCTGTGCTATATCATAATAACCCATGACCATAACGTCATCCGGAATTTTTGCGCCGAGAGTTTTTAACCGTTCCATAAAGCCAAGCGCGATCTGATCGTTGTGGCAGATTACAGCGTCAAAATCTACTTTGCCGTATATTTCGTTGGCTATGTAATAACCGCCGTCAAAACGCGTGTTATTGGCGAAAAATATCTGCTCTTTGCCTGCCAGTCCGCATTCCTGCAGCCCTTTGACATATCCGGCAACCCTCGCGTACCTGTAAACATCCTCATCATCTTTTTTAACGCTGTAAATAAAAATTATTTTTTTCCTGCCAAGACCCGCAAGGTATTTGACGTACTGTATGTACATACCGTAACTGTCGAACGTAATGTTATCATAGGGAAAATCAGAAAAATCCGGATAAAATTTTGTTGACTCATTGAAAGCGAACACTTCGCCTATCTGCACGATATTGTCCGTGATCCTGGCTATCCGATCAAAGATCTTTTTGGGGGTCGAGGCTATAATTATTACCCCGTCCAGGTGTCCGTAATTGTTTATCATTTCATCTTCGTTCATTTTATCGATCTCGGGGGCGGTGCTGTGGAAGCATTTATAATAAGATAATTCGTGGAACCTGTTGGCCGCGTACTGGATTATGTCCGCGAAAAACGGCTCTTCCATCTGCTCGTGGTAACTGCCGACCAATATACCGTACTTTTTGGTTTTTATTTTTATGCCGTTCTGGATTGCCAGCGAAATGATCTGCTGCTTTAATTCGTCGCTTATGGAACGCGTATCGCTGCGGCCCAATACCCGCGAAACCGTTGAAATTGAGGTATTCAGGATTTTGGCGATTTCTTTCTGCTTCATTATCCCTCCAAAATTTGGGTAAAGTATTAATAATTTCATTATATTTGTGCATTATTATTATGTCAATAGACTTTTTTATTGTAAATTCCTAATATTTTCGTTGACATATTGTTTTTCAGGTATTATTATTTGGAAAATATACCCAAAAATAAAACATAAAACCGGAGTTGAAAATGGTATTATCAAATAAATCTTCTGTTGAAAAATTTTTGCAGTATATGAAGAACAGCTATGTTTTGTATCTGTTCCTGCTGCCGGCTGTAGCATATATTTTCATTTTTAATTACATACCAATGTACGGGGTGCAGATTGCCTTTAAAAATTTTAAAGCCGCACGGGGGATATGGGGCAGTCCGTGGGTCGGGCTGGTAAATTTCCAGAAATTTCTTTCTTCGCCTGATATATGGAATATTTTGGGGAACACTGTAGGTATAAGCCTGTACTCCCTTATTGTTGGTTTTCCGGTTCCGATAATTCTGGCGCTGATGCTCAACTACATAAGGCCGCTTTCGCTCAAGAAAACAATTCAGACTGTATCGTATGCGCCCTTTTTTATATCAACTGTTGTAATCGCCGGCCTGCTATATCTGTTGTTATCACCAAATGCCGGTGTGTTAAATTCCTTCAGAAAATCATTCGGATTGGACTCTGTATTTTTTTTGGCACAGCCAAATTTATTTAAAACTATTTATGTTCTGGCAAATGTATGGCAGAACGCCGGATGGGGATCCATAATTTATATCGCCGCCCTTTCCGGTGTGAGCCAGGAATTGCACGAGGCCGCTATTTCTGACGGCGCTACAAAACTGCAGAGAATTTGGCATATCGACCTTCCTTCAATTCAACCAACAATAATAATTCTTTTAATATTGAGAATTGGCCAGATAATGAATGTCGGTTTTGAAATGACTTACCTGCTGCAGAACCCCATGAACATCAACAGCTCTGAAGTTATTGCTACTTATGTTTATAAAGTAGGCCTGCTCAACATACAGTACGGGTATGCTGCCGCAGTCGGCCTGTTTAATAATGTTATCAATTTGGCGTTTCTTGTTTTTGCAAACAGGATTGCAAAAAAAGTCACCGAATCAAGTCTTTGGTAATTCAAGGTAGTCTGTACATAATGTGTCTACATTATGTACAGACATTGATTAAAAGGTACAGCCCGGGAAATATGGAGATAAAATGAAAAGAATTAAGCAGACCGGATCAGACCTGGCATTTGATATTGTAAACACATTTTTATTGATACTTGTATTAATTGTAATAATATATCCGCTGTATGTAGTATTGATTTCGTCGGTAAGCAGCGCACAGGCTGTTAACGCAGGCGAGGTCAGATTCAGACCAGTTGATTTTAGCTGGCAGGGTTATATTCTGATTCTGCAGGGCAGCGACATCTGGATCGGTTACCGGAATACGATTCTCTATACATTCTTTGGAACACTGCTTAATCTTACTGTAACGCTTCTTGCAGGTTATTCACTTTCCAGAAAAGATTTAAAGGGCCGCGGAATTTTTATGGCCTTCTTTGTTTTTACCATGTATTTCAGCGGGGGACTAATACCGACATATATTCTTGTTAACAAAATTGGCCTGTATAATACGCCGTATGTACTGATAGTAATTGCGGCCATGAGCGTATACAACCTGATAATTGCCAGAACATTTTTCCAGATGACCATACCCCAGGAACTGTTGGAATCCGCTTTTATGGACGGATGCGGCAATTTCAAATTTTTTATAAAAATTGTTTTACCCCTATCCAGTGCTCTGGTTGCCGTACTTGCGTTATATTACGGTCAGGCCCACTGGAACAATTTTTTTAACGCCCTGATCTACCTGTCCAAACGCACCCTGTACCCGCTGCAGTTATTTTTGCGGAATATCCTTGTAATGAACCAGAACATTAACATGGAATCGGGCGCCAGTCCGGAAGAAGTGGAAATAAGACTGCAGTACGCGGAAACGATCAAATACGGACTGATTGTACTGGCTTCTTTCCCGGTTTTGGTCGTGTACCCGTTTTTACAGAAGTATTTTGTAAAGGGAGTCATGATTGGTTCAATCAAAGGATAAAAATTTGGGTAAAGTTTTCTATTTTTATAGAATATACTGATTAAATTGATTAATTTATAAAAAATTTTATAAAAAATCGTTGACAAATAGATAAATGGATGTTATTATAAAGCAATTAGAAAAAGTTTACCCAAATAGTGATTTTAGTTATTTTTCTTCCAGGAGGAATAAAATGAAAAAGAAAGACGTTTTTATTACCCTGACAATTTTACTAACAGTAATGCTTTTAACTCCGTGTTTCGCAGGCGGAGGCGGACAGGCCAATACGGCAGCTGCGCCTGCTAAAATAGGAGCAGATCCTCTTTTTAATCCGACAGGCGATGTTTTGGCAAAAGAAAAAGTTACTCTGAATTTTGTAGCCTGCAGGCCGGCTAATTTTAGAAATGGCTGGGCGGACATGCAGGTAATCCAGGATCTGGAGAAAATTACCAATGTCCATATGAACTGGATCGAAATTGAAGAATCTGCCTGGGCAGAAAAAACAAGACTGATGCTGGCGAGTTCCGATTTACCGGACGCATTTTACAGCTGGCCTATTGCCGACAACGTTGTCCAGGAATACGGCGAACAGGGAATTCTTGTTCCGCTGGAACCCTATATCGACGCTTATGGGTATAATATAACAAAAGCCTTTAAAGAACTGCCGGCATTAAGACCTGCCATGACATATCCTGACGGTCATATTTATGCTTTGCCAATGGCAAACATCGGTGAAAACGGCGGTAACTATATCTGGATAAACACTGATTGGCTAAAGCAGACAGGTCTGTCAATGCCAAAAACCACAGAAGATTTTTATAATGTACTTAAGGCTTTCAAGACCCTGCATCCGGATGTAGCGCCGTTTACTTTTACGCAATATACTCCTGCGGGATTACCGCATCTGCAGCAGGGCGCAAATAATCTATTCGGATCTTTCGGCGTTGTCTATGATGACAGATATTTAATGTGGCAGAACAATACAGTTATTTTCGCTCCGTCCCAGCCTGGCTATCTTGAAGGGCTAAGGTATTTCAACAGGCTGTATAAAGAAGGCCTGATTGATCCGGAATCATTCTCCCAAACCATAGAACAAATGCAAGCCAAAACAAGATCTGATTTAAGCAGGGGCGCTACAGTAAGCCATATGGCGGATTTCATTGTAGATTTGGGCGGCAGAACCGATACAACAATGGAAGAATACAATGCACTAAGATTCCAGCCCATAGCCCCGCTTATTGGGCCAAGCGGCGCAGCCCCGATATGGCGCAAGTATATTTCATTCCCGATTGAAAACACAGGACGTTTCATGATAACCAATATAAACAAGCATCCGGAGATCTCAATGCGCTGGGTTGATTACAGCTGCGATAACGACGCGCATGCAAACAATTTAAGACTCGGTCCCCAGGGGCTGTTCTGGGATTATATGAATCCGGAAAAAACAAAGTTCGGCATGATTTATTCAGATAAAATAAATACGAATTTACAGTATAACCCTGTAAATTATTGTGTCTGGTTCTGGCTGCCAAGTTATAACACGAAAAATGTCCGTGTTCCGCAGCAGGAAATGCAGTCAATCAATTACGAGAATCTGGTAAAACCATACGCGATAGATAATGTACCATCGGTGAAATTTACATCGGATGAAAATAACACAATGTCAGGAATCCGGGTAGATTTATTTAAATATGTTGCAAGTTCTTTTACCAGTTTCATAATGAATGGCGTAACTGACGCGCAGTGGAACGATTATCTGGCAAAGCTTAAAACATACGGGAGCGATACCTATACACAAATTTACCAGACCGCGGTAAACAGGTCGTTTGGAAAATAATGTCGTACAAAGACGGCTGGGCTGCCTTAAAGCTGGAAATGCCGAATCGCGTACCTCGTATGGAATTTTCATTGAATTATCACCATGCGTTGATAAGTGAAATTACCGGGACACAGGTAAACGCGGACAGCCCGCCGGAACTGCTAAAAAAAGTTACATATGAGGCAATGAGAAAATGGAATTATGATCTTATCTGGAGAACACTGATAGGCAGGCTATACTTAAACGGTATTGGCACCAGTATGGGACACGCGACTTTTGCGAATAACGGTTCAGACTTCAGAAATGACAAACATTCCACTTTTTCCGGCGATTTGGAAGAAGTCTATAATTTCCAGCCATTGGAAAAATTAAAGAACATGAGCCATTCAGAAATGGCGGAAATGTTTTCAAAACATTATGAAGAAAGCTGCGCCGATTATCCTGACGCTGTTAACATGACAGGCACATACGGCACAATTATATCCGGATTGCTTTTCCTCTTTGGCTGGGATTTGCTGCTTGAAGCGATGGGTACAGATCCCGTACGTTTTGGTGAACTGACAAACAGGTATGCTCAATGGCTGCAGCCGTATTTTAACGCCATGGCTGATTCAACGGCTGAATGTATAATGGTTCATGATGATATAGTCTGGAGCGCCGGGCCGTTTGCAAATCCTGCCTGGTACAGGGAATATATTTTCCCGAATTACAAAAAATATATCGCACCGCTGCTGGATGCCAAAAAAGTCGTGTTGTATACTTCTGACGGTAATTATTCGGTATTTATTGATGATATAGCGAAAACAGGGTTTATGGGTTTTGTAATGGAACCCTCAACAGATATGGCGTATATAGCGGAAAAATACGGCCGTACACATTCGTTCATCGGCAATGCCGATACGCGGGTACTTATGTTCGGTTCAAAGCAGGATATATATAATGAGGTAAAACGCTGCATGGATATAGGCAAAAAATATCCGGGCTTTTTTATGGCGGTAGGCAATCATATTTCACCCAACACTCCGGTTGAGAATGCGTTATATTACAATGAAGTTTACGAAAAACTGGGAAAGCGATAGACAATGGATGATTTAAGATACAGACAGATTCATCTGGATTTTCACACATCAGAATTAATCGAAGGGATCGGTTCAAAGTTCAGCAGGGACCAGTTCCAGGAAATGCTTAAACTCGGACATGTGGATTCAATAGTTTTATATTCCAAGTGCCATCACGGCTGGGCCTACCATCCGTCAAAAGCAAACCAAATGCACCCGCATCTGGATTTTGATTTACTCGGCGCGCAAATTGAAGCCGCGCATGAGATAAACGTAAAAACACCGGTTTATCTTTCTGTCGGGTTTGACGAAAAATTAACGCGAATGCATCCTGAATGGCTGCGGCGCAATAAAGATGAGAGCATCCCCCACCACCGCGGGAAAGATTTTTTTTCACCGATCTACCACGAGCTCTGCCTCAATTCACCATATTTGGAAATCATCATAGCACAGATCGAAGAAGTACTGCGTTTATATGACGCAGACGGTCTGTGGCTGGATATTGCTGGTGAAAAATTTTGTTACTGCCAAAATTGTATAAGGAGTCTCATTGCTGAAGGAATTGATCCACGTGATGATGAAGCCGTCAGATTGTATGGCAGAAAAATATTCGCAAATTATGCTGACAAGGTAGATAAAATAATTGAAAAAATAAGGCCTGGATTGCCTGTTTACCATAACAACGGCCATATAGCGTGCGGCAGGCGCGATGGGATCGCATCTGACACTCATCTGGACCTGGAGACAATTGCTACAGGCTATTTTGGATATGACGGTTTTCCAATGTCCGCATCGTATGTACGTACACTGGGCAAGCAATATGCCGGAATTACCGGGAAGTTTCATTTTGTATGGGGCGATAACGGCGGATACAAGCATCCCAACACTCTAAGGTATGAAACGGCGCGGCACCTTGTGTACGGAGCGCGCTGCAGTGTTGGTGATCAGCTTCATCCGTACGCAGATTTGGACAGGGCAACATACACCCTGATTGGCAGCGCATACGCAGAAATTGAACGCAAGGAAGCATGGTGCCGCGATGCCGTTCACCTGGCTGATGCCGCAATTCTGTCTGCGGATGCAATTTACAATTGCGGTGAACTCCCGAAAAAACTTAAGGATAAATATACTGCAAAAGCCGATATAGGCGCATTTAAAATAATGACTGAAGGCAAATATTTATTTGACATGATCGATCAATGGGCAGATTTTTCTCCGTATAAGTTAATCGTAATGCCTGACTATGTCACAGTCAACAGTCAACTCGAAAAAAAACTGCATGATTTTCTGGCAGGCGGCGGCAAACTGCTGGCCTCAGGCTATTCCGGACAAACTCCTGATAGCGGTTATGCGCTTGATTTCGGCGCTGAAATTCTCGGTGACAATGAATATACGCCGGATTATATACATCCGCTGTTTGAGCTGCCCTGTTTTGAAGATGCGGCTTTTGTTATGTATCTGCAGGGCCAAAAAATAAAGCTCACTGACGGTAAGGAACTTGCATACCGCGAGAATCCGTTTTTCAACCGCGATGCCTTTCATTTCAGTGCGCATTTCCACACCGTAAGCAGCAGGCTGAAAGCCGGGCCGGGAATGGTTCAGGGCAAAGACGGAATTTACATAGCATGGAAAATATTCAGTGAATATGCAGAAAAAGGTTCGATGATTTCCAAACTTGTTGTATTGCACGCGCTGGATCTTCTTTTGGGCGATCAAAAAACACTGCGTACATCACTGCCGGTACAAGGTACTGTCGCGCTGACTTATCAGAAAAAAGAAAACCGTTATGTGAACCATGTACTATACGGGGCTCCGGTGAAACGCGGCGATATAGGCGTCATCGAAGACAGCTTACCAATTTACAATATCAAAATGCGAATATTAATAGATAAACCTGCAAAGAGCGTAAAACTCGTACCGCAGAATATCCCGCTTGAATTTACATGCAATCTAAAAGATTCAAAATACGAAATTGAATATGTCATACCGGAATTCGAATGTCACCAGATGACAGAGATTACAGCAGCGGGATAGTTTTACAAATGACCAAACGCGAATATGTTTTAAGCACAATAAAGCACCGCGAAGGCGACAAAGTACCGTACTGCATACAAATTTCAGAAAAGGCCATAAACCTTTACGGGAATAAATTGCTGCAAGACTTTAATAATAAAGAAGTTCAGGACGATCTAAAACAGGGTAATATTAATTATAAAGAAGCAATCAATTTTTCAATCGGCAATTATATGACTTTAATCCCCGCGCATTGGTGGCAATGGGATTATAAAAATACAAGCCCAATATATAAAGATCCCGAAAGTACACCGGATGTAATGCCCGCAATAATACGCGAAGATACCGCAGAAAATTTCGAGGAATATAATGAACATACAAAATGGATTGCGGAAAAATATCAAACATATATTGTATCGTTAATTTACGGCAGTCATTTTGAAAAGGCCAATTTTATAAGGGGTATCGAAAATTTTTTGGCAGACATGGGGAATTCACCGGAGTTCGCAAAAAAATTTTTAACTTTCATCATTGATTTGAATATGGAAATACTCCCCAAAATTGTTAAAAATAAATACATAGATGCTGTATTATTGGGAAGCGACTGGGGCACCCAGAATGATCTGATTATGTCGCCGCAAACCTGGAATGAATTGATCATGCCCGGCGAAGAAAGGGAATACGCCATTATCAAAGCTGCAGGAAAACATATTATTATCCATTCATGCGGCTGCATACTGCGTATAATTCCTAATCTGATCGAAATGGGAGTTGATATTTTAAATCCTGTCCAGTCTGAATGTATGGATTTAAATTTATTAAAAGAAACTTACGGCAGTAAATTGACATATTGGGGAGGAATTTCTACCCAAAAGACCCTGCCCTACGGTACGCCGCATGATGTAATCAGGGAAACTGAACAGGTTATTAAATTAATGTCCAGAAACGGCGGATACATAACATGTCCTTCTCAGGTAATTCAGGAAGATGTGCCTTACGAAAATCTCAAGGCTCTGATTGAAACGGTAAGGCATTACGGTTAATTTATTTATGGAGAGGAGACAATGACTGGCAAAGAAAAAATCATCAGAGCTCTCAAGCATCAGCCGATAAAAGGCCATGTGCCGCATTTTGAATTTCAGTTTTTTTTAACAATGGAAAAGTTCGGCAAAATTCATCCGCGTTATATTAATCTGCATAAATGGGGCCAGATGAGCGTAAGGGAAAAAGAGATGCAGCTTCAGTATGTGGCCGATGTTTATCTGGAGACAGCCGGAACCTACGATTATAGTGCAATTTCGGTAAATTTTGATGTTTCCGTTGAAAGCCAAAGCGATAGCAATGATGCGATTCACAGGCTGTTTGAAATAATCCGCGAACGTTCCGGAGACCAATATTTTATTATTATCCCGGGAGATGCTACATACGGTATTCCAAACGGCAGCGATATGACTGAATTTTCGGCGCACATGTATGATGAACCGGAAAAAATGTGCGAACAGGCGCAGCGCCAGGTTGATCAGAGGCTTGAGGATATCCGCAAATTAAGGGCAGAAGGCCTTATTGACGGCATCAATCTCAACTCAGATTACTGCTTCAACACCAATTCTTTTTTCCCGCCTGATATCTTCAGTGTTCTTGTTGCTCCGTATCTAAAGCAGCTGGTTGATGCGTATCACAGCATGGGTTTTTACACAATTAAACACACTGACGGGAACATTATGCCCATTATTGATCAGATAGCTGCCAGCGGCACTGACGGACTTCAGTCTATCGATCCGCAGGGCGGCGTTGATTTGAAAACTGTAAAAAAATTGTACGGCGATAAATTATGCCTGATGGGCAACGTTAATTGCGGCCTGCTGCAGACCGGCACCGATGAAGAAGTGCGCCAGGATGTACTGCGATCCCTGCGCGACGGTATGCCCGGTTACGGCTACATTTTCTCCACATCGAATGTGGTATATCCGGGAATGCCGCTGCAGCGGTACGAACTGATGCACAGTATCTGGAAAGAACACGGAGTTTATAAATGAATGACCGGTTAAAAATATACATGATCGGAAACGCACACATTGATCCGGTTTGGCTTTGGCGCTGGTCCGAGGGAGCGGCGGAAATCAAGGCGACATTCAGATCCGCGCTTGACAGGCTGAACGAATTCGATGATTTTATTTTTGCTTCTGCCAGCGCCGCCTATTACGAATGGGTTGAGCAAAATGAACCCGCCATGTTTGAAGAAATTAAACAGCGCGTAAAAGAAGGAAGATGGGAATTGACAGGCGGATGGTGGGTGGAGCCGGATCTCAATATTCCGTCCGGAGAATCGTTCGCGCGCCACGCCCTTTACGGCCAGCGTTATTTTATGGAAAAATTCGGCAGAACGGCCAAAGTCGCGGGCAATGTGGATTCATTCGGTCAAAACGCGATGCTGCCGCAATTGTTAAAAAAATCAGGCATGCCTTATTACATTTTTATGCGCGGCGCCAGCAAGCCGGATGAATTCGGCGAGTATCTTTTTACCTGGGAAAGCAGCGACAACAGCCGGATAACAACATTCAGACTGGCGACCGGATACGGAGACGGCAAGGGAAATATAGTTAACGAAAAAATTGATCAAAGTCTGGAATACATGAAAAATAAAAATTATGATTTCATGTGTCTATACGGTGTCGGAAACCACGGCGGCGGCCCAACCATCACAAATATAAAAAATATCATTAAACGCAGGGAGAAGATGGGTTCTGATGCGCTGGACTTCAGCACTTTGGAAAATTATTTCGAGGATGTTGTTTCAAAGGATTATAAACTTCCCGTTATTGCCAACCGGGATTTTCAGCATGAAACACCGGGCTGCTATACGGCGCATGTTCAGGTAAAGCTGCTTAACCGTAAAGCCGAACAGCGCCTGCTTACAGCAGAAACTATGTCTGCAATTTCAGCATTGCTGGTTGGCAGAACAGATCTTGCTGCGGAAAAAAATACAGCCGGACAATTGCGGCAGGCCTGGAAGCGGGTGTTATTTAATCAGTTCCACGATGTAATATGCGGCTGTTCGATCAAGGAAGCCTACGACGATATTATCGACTGGTACGGTGAAGCCCTTTCGATCGGCGGTGAAGTTCTTAATTCAGCTCTGCAAAAAATTTCGTGGAATATAAATACCGAAGGGGACAGGCCGGCCAGAAAATGCAAGGAAAAAATCCACCCGGTCATGAACCCGCGGCTTTGGGAAGAAGACGATCGCGGTATTCCGATGGTTGTTTTCAATCCCCATTCATGGAAAATCACAGCGCCGGTGCAGGTCCGTACCGTAGGCGTTAACTCGGTCAGCGATGACAGAGGTAATATGCTGCCGGTCCAGATAATCAGGGGTTCCCAGTACAACAATGAATTTGACCGCACCCACACGCTTTTTATGGGGACGATTCCGGCTTTTGGATACCGGGTTTTTTGGCTTTTCCAGAAGGAGCACACCGGTCCGGCAAAAACAAATACGCTCAGGTCTTCCGGACCAAATTCAGTCGAAAACGATTTTTATTCGATCGACTTTGATCCAAAAACCGGCAGCCTGAATTACCTGACCGACAAAAGAACCGGAACCAATATTTTTTCAAAAGCGGCCTGCGTTCCTGTTGTCATTGATGAAAGAACCTCCGATACCTGGGGGCATTATATTTACAGTTACAGAAATGAAATCGGCGCATTCGGCAATGCCGCGGTTTCGGTGATTGAGCAGGGGCCGGTCCGCGCCTGGATCCGTATTACAAGTTCGTATGACAGATCGGAACTCCGTCAGGATTTTATGTTACACGCTGGATCGGATTTAATTGAGGTCAGGGTAAGGGTTGACTGGCGTCAGAAAAACCAGATGCTCAAGCTGTCATTTCCCCTTGCCCTTTCTGCGCCCAAAGCGGTTTTTGAAATCCCATACGGAACCATCGAACGGGAATGTGACGGTGACGAAATGCCGGCTCAGAATTGGGTTGACCTGAGCGGAAAAAACAGCAAAGACGATCCGTACGGAATGACCGTTATTACCGACAGCAAATACGGTTATGATGTGATGGACAGCGAACTCCGCCTGACTGTTATACGCAGTCCGCTGTTCGCGGAGAACGCCAACATGAGCGATATAAGTTCACGCGATGTTCTGGCCGAGCACATGGATCAGGGCGTGCATGAATTCCGTTACTGGCTGCGCCCCCATACCGGGCTTCCTGACACGGCGCAGACTGTAAAGACCGCCCTTGAATGTAATACAGAACCTGCGGTGATCATCGAATCATATCACAGCGGAAATCTTCCGCTTGTTTACAGCGGCATTAAAGCCGAAGCGGACAATGTTACGGTAACCGTATTCAAGCGCGCCGAAGACAACAGCGGTTACATTTTGCGGGCGTATGAGACTGCGGGCACACCGGTAAAAACACAGATTGATCTTCCCCTGCTTGACCGGCAAATAAATGTGTCATTCGGCAAACATGAAATCAAAACTTTGTTTATTCCCGATGACATTAACGTTCCGGCTGAAGAAAAAAATCTGGTTGAGTATTAGGAAATAAAAAACACATGAAACCCAATGTAGTCCTGATAATGGCAGATTCCCTTGCCCCGCAATTGATGGGCTCTTACGGCAGTACCGCAGGAGCAACGCCCAATCTGGATGCTCTGGCGCAAAACGGGGTAATCTTCGATCGCGCATATTGCAATTCACCGCTGTGTACACCTTCCCGCGCTTCGATGATGACAGGCAGATATGTCTCGGAAATCGGCGCTTATGATAATGTAAGTTCGTTTTCTTCGGAAGTCCCCACACTGAATCACGCCTTCAAGCGTGCCGGCTACCAAACCGTTTTGATCGGCAAAATGCACTTTGGCGGTTATGATCAATACCACGGATTCGATCAGCGGCTGGCCATGGAAACCGATTATTCAACCGGATATAACCCATTGCGGCCGCCGTACGACTGGACCTTGCCTTCGGCTCCCAATCCCGGCGGCGGCGCGTGGATGGCTGCAAGTTACGTAAACGATAAAGCCTGGGACAACTACACCCATCACTGGGACAGGGACGCCGCGATTCACAAGGAAGCTATTAGGTTTTTCTCGGAAAAAAATGATAACGATCCGCCGTTCTTCTGCTGTGTATCATACCATCATCCGCACAATCCGTTTTACGCGCCAAAGGAAATCAGGGAGCGGTTCAGAGAAAATAATTTTACACTGCCGTCAGTTCCAAGCGATATGAACGATCGTTACGGTATTATGGACAAATGGCTTAACGACTTCCACAGCCAGCCTGAATATTTTGATCGTATAATGGCTGCAGACAATCTGCGGTGGCTTTATGAAACATACTGCGGAATGGTTTATGATCTGGATTGTCACGCAGGTGAAATTATAAAATTGTTAAAAGCCAAAGGGCTCGATAAAAATACAATAATTGTTTTTACAAGCGATCACGGAGACATGCTTGGCCACCGCGGGATGGTTCAAAAAAGATGCTTTTACGAATATTCGGTAAGAACGCCGCTGATTTTCTCATACCCGGATCATTTTCCTGCCGGACTCCGGGTTAAGCAAACAGTTTCGCTGCTGGATTTGTTCCCAACATTCGCAAGCCTTGCAGGAACTTCCGTACCGCAGGAACTGCCGGGCATTTCTCTGCTTCCGGAAGCCGCGGCTAAATCGGAAATAAAAAGGCTGCAGGGAATTCCTGACGGCCGGATCGTATTTGCGGAATATCTGGGAGAAGGCGTCCATGCCCCGTGCTTTATGGCTGTTGCCGGTAATTATAAATATATCCGCGTTCATGGCTTCGAGGAAATGTTCTTTGATTTGGAAAATGATCCGGAGGAACTGGAGAATCAGATTGCCAGCCATAAATATTCGGGTATTATCGGCGAATTGAGAAGTTCAGTTCTTAAACAATTCAATCCGGATGCGATTGCCGTACAGGCGCTGGAAAACCAGAGAAATAGAAATTATATATTAGAAGCGCATAAAAAATAATTAAGCTCAAAAGGAGCCATTCATGAAAGACCGTCCAGATAAAGACCGTCCCAATATTCTTCTTATAATGTGCGATCAGCTTTGCGCTTCGGTTCTGGAAGCCTACGGCGGAAATGCCGATACTCCCAACATAAACAAGCTTGCCCAAAACGGCGTTTTGTTCAGCGGGGCATATTGTCAGACACCGATCTGTTCTCCGTCCAGGGCATCCATTATAACCGGATTGTACCCGCACAGGCACGGAATTGTTTCCAATGTAATGCGTGTTGATTACCCCATTGTAGGCGGCCCAGCAACCGAAGAAGGAATTGACGGCCGCGATACAACTACCGAAGGATTGTTGAACAACAATGGTTACAATACCGTACACTGGGGCAAATGGCATATCTGTGGAACAAGGCTTGATTGCTATAAAGAGATGTACACGGAGAATCATGAATATACAGCCGAGATAAAGGAAACATTTGAACGTGTTGAAAAGGGCCCCAGGGAAAAATATATGGAATGGTATGGCTGGAGGATTCCTGTCACTGTAGATCCGGAATACGCCAGATGCACAGCGGATATTCCTTTCCATTGGGATCAAAACCGCAGATTCATTGACTTTATTAAAAAGGCCGGCCGGCTCGATCTGCCTGCCGAAGATACCTTTGATTACAGGACCTGTTCAAGAAGCGTTGAAACAATTAAAAACATCAGCGAACCGTTTATGCTGACCTGTTCATTTAACATGCCCCATGATCCAAATGCAGCTCCGTCTCCCTATTACGAGAACGTAAACTTGCAGAACATTCACGCTGACGCGGGGCTTCCCTGCGATGCAGCATATGTCAATGATATGTCCAGGGATTTTTCGGCGCACTTCGGCAATGTATATCTGCGGGAGAACCTGCGCACTTACTATGCGGCAATAAAATTGATTGACGATCAGATCGGGCGTTTATTGTCGGCATTGCGCGAACGCGGCATTGCGGAAAACACCGCCGTAATTTTTATTGCGGATCACGGCGATATGGCAGGCGGTCACGGAATGTTCTGGAAGTCAACAAGGGCATTCTATGATGAAGTAGCACGCGTTCCCATGATAATTTCGGCGCCCGGGTTCGGAAAAGGAAAACATTATGAAAATCCGGTTGAACTGGTTGACCTGATGCCGACAATTCTGGAGCTGTGCGGACAAAAAATACCGGCGGGAATTGACGGGGAAAGCCTCGTACCTGCCCTGGAAGGCAGCCGGTTAAAAAAAGATACGGCGATATGCGAACGCCTGAATTTTGACGCGGATCATAAACGCCGTCCACACACCAATGACAAGAACCATAATTTTATGCTGCGGGCAGGGGATTTAAAATACATAATTCATTTTAATGAAAGGGAAGATATCCGGATCCTGTATGATTTGAAAAAAGATCCAAATGAATATGTTAATGTTTATGCTGATCCCCGATATTCATCGGAGGCTGCCGGAATACATGAAATGCTTGTGAAACGGCTTGCAAAAAGCGGGTTTTTGTTATAAAGAAGATTATTAATAGAAGATTAACAATAAAAGGAGGAACATTATGTCATTCAAAATTGCGGTAATCGGAGCGGGCAGCATAGGTTTTACAAGAAAGCTATTTTCAGATCTGATGACGGTTCCCGAGTTCAGGAACATTGAAGTTGCTTTTACAGACATTAATCAAAACAACCTGGACATGGTCACACAATTATGCCAGCGCGACCTTGACGCTAATAATGTAAAAATAAAAATACACAAGACATTAAACCGGCGCGAAGCATTCACAAACGCCAAATATATAATCAACTGTGTGCGGATCGGGATGCTGGAAGCATTTACCAAAGACGTCGAAGTACCGCTTAAATACGGCATCGACCAGTGCGTCGGCGATACGCTGTGTGCGGGCGGCATTATGTATGGCCAGCGCGGGATCGCGGCCATCCGCGACTTCTGTAAAGACATCAGGGAAGTTTCACAGCCCAGCGCGCTGATGCTCAATTACGCGAATCCCAACGCGATGATGACATGGGCTGCCAACAAGTATTTTGGCGTCAATACAATCGGACTCTGCCACGGAGTCCAGGGCGGACACGGAATGCTGGCAACTGTGCTTGGTGTGCCGCAGAACGAACTGGATATAATCTGTGCGGGAATCAACCACCAGACCTGGTATATCTCTGTCAAGCATAAAGGCGTTGAACTGAAGGACAAAATTTATGATGCGTTCCTGCGCAATCCCGAGATAATGAAAACCGAGAAAGTACGCATAGATATAATCAAGCGTTTTGGATATTTTTCTACTGAATCGAACGGCCATCTTTCCGAATATCTTTCCTGGTACCGCAAGCGGCCGGAAGAAATAAAAGACTGGATCTCCCTGGATACATGGATCAACGGTGAAACCTGCGGATATCTGCGGCACTGCTCCGAACGCCGCAACTGGTTTGAGACCGACTTCCCCAGCTGGCTGCGGGAACCGCCGGAAAAATACGAAGCCTCGAACCGCAGCAATGAACACGGTTCCTATATTATCGAGGGCCTTGAAACCGGCCGCCGTTACCGCGGTCATTTCAATGTAATCAACAACGGCTCCATCTCCAATCTGCCGGACGACTGCGTTGTCGAAGTCCCCGGTTACGTTGACGGTAACGGCGTCAGTATACCGCATGTCGGCGATCTGCCCCTCGGCTGCGCTGCCATCTGTTCGCAGAGCATCTGGGTTCAGAAGCTCGCTGTCGAAGCGGCGGTTCACGGTGACGACAACCTGCTGCGTCAGGCAATGTTAATGGACCCGCTGACAGGAGCGGTACTCAACCCGCCTGAAGTCTGGCAGCTCGTTGACGAGATGCTCATTGAGGAAGAACAGTGGCTGCCCCAGTATAAGGACGCTATCGCTGCTGCCAAAGCACGTATGGCAAAGGGCAATTTATTGCCGGTAAAAAATTATAAAGGCGCGGCGCGGCTTCCGTGGAAAACTGCCGAAGAACTGGCAAAAAGCAACAGCAAATAGTTGATTACAGATTCCTGATTCATCATCACCTGATAATCAGGAATCCGCAAATGAACACCAGTTTACATAATGCACTCCGGAAAAAACAGGTTTTTCGCTGCCGAAAATTCAACAATAAAAATACCAAAAATCATACAATGGAACGGCCGAAAATTCGACATTAAAAATGCCGTAAATCATACATTACAGCGGCCGAAAATCATACATAGGGATTAATTAGAATGTCAAGTATTATTGTTATAATTTAATCGTTTTTAACCTGAGCGCGTTGGCCAATACCGATACCGAACTAAGGCTCATGGCGGCGGCGGCAAATACCGGGTTAAGCAGCGGGCCGCCAAAAAGATAAAGAACACCCGCGGCTACAGGAATACCCAGGATATTGTAGCCAAAGGCCCAAAAGAGGTTCTGTTTGATGGTACGCATTGTTCTTTTGCTTAAGTAAATGGCGGCAGATAAATCAGATAAATCACTGTGCATAAGGACAATATCAGCCGATTCAATGGCGACATCGGCGCCGCTGCCAATGGCAATGCCGATATCCGCCTGCGCCAAAGCCGGCGCGTCGTTGATGCCGTCGCCTGTCATGGCTACAATCCTGCCATGATTCTTCCCGGAATCAGCGATGGTCTGTAGTTTTTTTATTTCGCCGGCCTTTTCTCCGGGTAATACATCCGCCAAAAATTTTTTAATGCCGGCTTCTTTGGCAATGGCGGCGGCGGTCTTTTGATTGTCACCAGTGATCATAACAAGATCAATTCCGGCTTCATACAATTTTTTAACAGCGTTATTACTGGTTGGTTTTAACACGTCCGCAGCAGCGATTATACCGGCGGGTTTTTTATTGATTGACGCGTAGATCAGGGTCTTGCCTTCTTCAGCAAGTTTATCCGGAATTGATTTATCCGTTGTGTCTGATATACAGCCTCCATTGATTTTTATATATTCATTGATTGTGATATTCCTGTCTTCTATAAATTTCCGGCTGCCGGCAATAACTTTTACCGGAGGATCAAGAAGGACGGTTGCTTCAATGCCAAGGCCGGGAAATGCCATAAATTCAGCGGCAGACGGTAAATCAAGGCCGCGTTTTTGCGCCTCCTTTACAATCGCGGAAGCTACAGGATGTTCGGACTTCTTCTCTGCAGCGGCAACTGCCTGTAAAAAATATTCAGGATTTTCATGAATAATGTCTGTAACCTGCGGCTTCCCCTCGGTAATAGTGCCTGTCTTGTCCAGTACCATGGTATCAATCCGGCAGCAGGTTTCCAGGGCTTCCCCGCTTTTAAACAATATGCCTGCTCCCGCTCCCTTGCCTGTCCCGGCCATTATGGCAGTGGGAGTGGCAAGTCCCAGGGCGCAGGGACAGGCGATTACCAATACCGAGATCAAAATCGTAAGCGAAAACTCAAGCGGGCTTTTACCGTCCGGCATAACCGCTATACCGGCTGCGCCTGCGAAGAACCAGGCCGCTCCTGCAGCAAAAGCCGCGGCGCAGACAATTGGAACAAAGTACCCGGAGACGACATCGGCCAGCCTGGCAATCGGAGCTTTTGATCCCTGGGCTTCTTCCACCAGGGCGATGATGCGTGCCAGCGCGGTTTCGCCGCCGGTTTTTTCGGCCCTGATAATTAAATGGCCGTTGGCATTAACAGTCGCGGCGTAAACAGGATCCCCTTCCTTTTTATCAACAGGAATACTTTCGCCAGAGAGCATGGACTCGTCCACAGAACTTGAACCTTCGGTCACTGTTCCGTCAACAGGAATTCGCGCTCCCGGTTTTATAGCGAGAAAATCGCCGGAGACTATTTCTTCAGCAGGAACTTCCCGTTCAGCAGTCCTGTTATTATCAATTGTAACCAGGATAGCGGTTTTTGGCGCAAGGTTCATTAGTTTTTTAATGGCCTCGCCGGTGCGGCCCTTGGTAAAAATTTCCAGTGTCTTGCCAAGCAAAATAAAAGCGATAATGATACCGGCTGTTTCAAAATATAGTGAATGGACCGCGGCGTGATTGCCTCTCATAATTTCAAAAACATTGTAAATACTGAAGATAACAGCCGCCGAAGTACCCAGCGCTACCAATGAATCCATCGAAGGACTCAACTGTGCCAGGTTCTTAAATCCTTTAACATAAAATAAAAATCCCGCTCCGATAACCGGAAGCACAAGAATTATTTCCATTACCGCGTAGGCAAGAGGAGCATCCGTCATAAGGGTGGACAGGCCGCTGGAAAAAGGAAGATTAACTGTTTTTATCATCGGGACCATGGCAATATAAAGAAGCGGCAGGCCAAAGGCGGCGGCGATAATAAATTTTAACCTGAGTGTTTTAAAATCTTTTACTCTGCGGAGCCTGTCTTCTTCCGAGGATTTGGAAAAATAACTGGATGTTGCAAGTTCAAGCGGTTTGTAGCCGGTCCGCACAATACATTCCCTGATTCCTGAGACCCTGATAATAACCGGATCGTATTGGATTGTCGCTTTTTCTGTAGCAAGGTTCACAGACGCTTTTATAATTCCATTGGTTTTACCAAGAGCTTTTTCTATCCTGGCAGAACATGCCGCACAGGTCATGCCGCCTATGGCCAAGGTTACAGATTCCATTTGCGCCGAATTTTACACGGATTGCGGCAACAGGGCAATACAATTATAATTGCTTATGCTCCTGGATTTTCTGTTTTTACTCAAAAGAATTAAAGTCTACGCTCTGGTCGGCGAAAGCGGTACAGGAAAAAGTTTCAGGGCCAAACTTGTCGCCCAGAAATACGGAATTGATCTGATCATTGATGACGGACTCTTAATCCAGGGCAACCGTATTATAGCCGGTCAGTCCGCCAAAAAAGAAAAAACATTTATGGCCGCAGTCAAGGTAGCGCTTTTTGATCAGAAGGCCCACAGGGATGAAGTAGCGCGCAAACTCCAGGGCGAAAAAACCAGAAAAATCCTTATACTGGGAACTTCAGAAAAAATGGTAAACAAGATAGCCGCAAGACTCCAGCTGCCGCAGCCGTCAAAAATAATTAAAATCGAAGATATATCAACCCAGGAAGAAATCGAAAAAGCAATACGGACAAGACGCATTGAAGGCAAACATGTAATTCCCGTACCTTCAATAGAAATAAAAAGAAACTACCCGCTGATTTTTTACAATGCCATAAAAATTTTTAAAAGAAAACCAAACGGGATCGGCCCGGTCCCAAGAACCCACGAAAAATCCGTAGTAAGGCCGGAATATTCCAAACGCGGGAAGGTTGAAATATCCGAGGCCGCGCTGAGCCAGATGGTGATTCACTGCGTAGCAGAGAAGAACCCGGACATCCGGATAAAAAAAATGATAGTGCGGGACAGCGGCCAGGGTTACCGACTGGTCATTACCATTGATGTGCCGTATGCGACCCAGCTAAGCGGAAACATCCATGATCTTCAGCAATATATAATTGAAAATATAGAACGTTACACGAGCATTTTAATTGAAGAAGTAAATATTATCATTGATAAAATAATTCAATAGGAGTTGCGTATGAAGGCATGCAAAAAAAATATTATTTTGGTTTTTGTTATCATGGCAATTATACCGGCAGCCGGTCTTGCGGCCCAGACCGATTATGCCCAGTTTTATAAAACCGATCATTATGAATTGTACGCAATGGAAGGCGCGGAAAACGGCCTGCCATCGCTCGGGAAAGAACTTGAACTTCGTTTTGAAGTATTCAATCAGCTCTTTAGATTCGGCGCTCTGGCCGCGCCGCTGAGGGTCAGGGTTTTTATTGACAGCGCTGCCTATGATGATTATGTCAAAGCCAGACTGGGAACTACCAGACCCGGAGCCGTATACCTTCATTATAACCAGAGCGAGAGACGGGAGCTTGTGGTGCTGCGCGGAAGCCCGGAAGAAGCAAGCATGGTCGCCTACCAGTCGTTTATTCAGTTTTTAAGGGGCTATATCAGAAATCCGCCATCCTGGATGCGGGAAGGTTTTGCCATTTATTTCAACAGCATCAAATTCGATCCCGTAACCGAAACTTTAAAATACGAAGAAAATTTAACCTGGCTTGAAACATTAAAGGGCCTTGGTGATAAAATCCTGCATCCCAAAGATATAATGCTGCGTGACACGATCGTCTACAATGAATCCTCCGCATCAAGCACAACAGCAGGATTTTTTTCCCAGGATTTCCAGATTTGTTCCTGGGCCCTGGTTTCTTTTTTGTTGAACTCCGGGGACTACTTCCGGACCCTGACCGAATCGTTTATGGTCCTCTCCCCCATCGCTGCGGCCGGCGAAAACAGCACCGCTGTTTTGGATCGTTTTTCCATGTGGACAGATATGGATCAACTGGACAGGGATTTTTTTGCATACCTGGATTCGCGCCGGACCTTTAACGAACTGATGGATGCCGGCCGTTATTATTACGATGCAAAAAACCTGATGAACGCGGAAATGGCATTCATGTCCGCCATTGATCTGCGGCCGGCAAATTACGCGCCGTATTATTACCTGGGATTAATTTATTATGAAGACCAGGAATTCGACATGGCGGAAGATTTTTACAAACTTAGCATGGAATACGGCGCTGACGAAGCTCTGGTAAATTACGCTCTGGGCATAAACGCCGCCTCGGCCGGCAGGAATTCCGATGCGATCACCTGGCTGCAGAATGCCGCGGATCTGAATCCGGATCGTTTCAAAGAAAGGGCTGATGATTTAATTTCAAAACTGCAGTAAACGGTTAAAATATCACAAGCTCCGCGCTAGGATGCAGGCGCCTTCAAGAGCTGTCCCTGCAGGCGGCGAGACTTTTAATCCGGGTAATTCGCGCGACAGGATTTCCCTTAATCCGCCGGCGATTATCCCGTTATGTTCGATCACACCGCCTGCAATAACCAACTCCCGGCGGTTAATCCACGGCGACTGTTTGACAACGCTGCAGACCAGCAGAGCCAGCTCACGCGCTCCGGTATGGAGTATATCCAGGGCAAGCGGATCTCCTGCTTCGGCGGCGGATGTAACCGCGGGCGCCAGAGCCGCGATTCTGGCCTTGTCAGCGTCATGATGCACATATTGGATTAGATCGCCGCTGTTATCCAGTCTGGTTGTCTTCAGTATCTGCGGAAGCATCTGTGTAGAAATGTCCCGCCCCTCAAGACTGCGCAGGACGCGGGCAATCGCAGTACGGCCGATCCAGGAAGCGGAGCCTTCATCGCCAAGCAAATAACCGTGGCCGCCGGCGCGCACCAGCCGGCCGTCTGCGGATCTGCCAAAGGCCGCGGACCCGGTGCCGGAAATAAGGCAGTAACCTTCAAGGCCGCGCAGACCGCCGCAAAGCAAAATCTCCGCGTCCGAACAAAGTTTGACAGGGAATTCACTGCCGAGCAGTGTATCGAAAAATCCCCTGAACAGCATCTGTTCGCCTTCCCTCCCAAGACCCGCGCTGCCCAGACAGCCTGCCTTTAAATCACTTTTTTTAATGCCGGCCGTTTTTACCGCACCATCAAGGAGTTTACCAAGATTGGCCAATACTTCGTCCCTTGTTACAGAATAAATATTGGTGCTACCGGCCTCTGCCCCGGCCACAACATTTCCATCCCTGTCTGTTACAGCTATCCGCGAATAGGTGCCGCCTCCGTCAATACCAAAATACATTTTTTTAATTCCCTAATAATATATATTCATATATAAAACAAAAAATCATCAGCAGTTACTGGCTGTTATTAACTCAAGAGTTTTTCGGCATCCCTGTTATACTCTTTATCTTTATTGGGAACCTTAATAAACAATTTTCTGGTTTTGATCAGTTTGATTCTGGGTAATTTTTTTTTAATTAATCCAAGAAACTGTAATTGCCGGCTCAGGGCTTCGGCGTCAGTATACAGATACGCATTCATGCCAAGACTCAAGGCGGATTCTACGTTGGCGGCAGAGTCATCGGTAAAAAAGGTATCATTGGGTTCTATGCCCTCGGCTATTAAAATATATTTATAGAAAGCAGGGTCGGGTTTGGCCAATCCAATGAGATGGGAAGCGTAGACCTTATCGAATACGGCATACTGCTTTAGGGCGGTGTGGATTTTATAATGCGCTTCTATAACATTGGTACCGCAGACAGTGCGCATACCGCCGGACTTTAGTTCCTGTACTGTTTGAAGCGTCGGCTCATCCATTTTAGGATTGAAAAATTTTGCGAAAAGCGTTTCTGATTCGTCATGAGCCGGGATCTGCCTGCAGGTAATGCCGGGATAAATAGCCCAAAAATCATTTTCGGTAATTTCACCCCTGCTGTGGCTTTGCACGGTTTCAATCAGGTTTCTTTCACAATCGGCAAAAGATTTACCGGTCAAACCAAGGAAAGGCAGCAGCTGCGGCCATATCTGGTAATCACGGACCATTACTCCGCCCATGTCAAATATACAGCATTTAATCATTGTATACCTCTTTATTCTTTACCTGCCGAGTACATGGCACTTCCGCCCAGGAAATAGCGGGAGAGTGTGACGAACAGGGCAATGATTGGAATACTTGCCAGAACCGCGACCGCCATCATCGCGCCTTCATCAGAATATTTTTCTTCTGTAAATTTTACAATATAGGCCGGAATGGTTTTCATGGTCGGTTTTTGGGCGATAAGCAGCGGCCACAAAAGATTGTCCCACTGGCCGCGGAAACTCAGAATGGCCGCGGTCGCGATGGCAGGCGCGCTGTTTTTAAAAACAAGTCTGAAGAAGATGCCAAGCTCGCCAAGGCCGTCGATTCGGCCTGCGTCAAGCATGTCGTCGGGGAAGGTCATCAGGTATTGGCGGAGCTGGAAAATGGCAAAGGTGTTCAAAACAAACGGCAGAATCATTCCGGTATAGGTATTCTGCATACCAAGTTTTACTGCGGTAATGTACATCGGGATCATTATCGCTTCAAAGGGAATCATCATCCTGCCCATGATTAAATAAAAAACAAAATTGCGTCCGCGGAATCTGAATTTGGACAGTCCGTAACCTGCCGCAGCCGCGACCAAAACGGCGAACAGGGCCGTAAGCAGGGCGACATAAACCGAGTTGAGCGAGTTGCGGATAAACATAAACTCCCGGTCATTGCCCGCAACCGCGTTAAAATAATTTTTTAAATGAAGGGTTTGCGGAATCCAGCGGTAAGGCATCGTAAAAATTTCGCGGGCCGGCATAAACGACGCGGTAATCATAAATAACAGCGGAAGAAACAGCACAAGCAGAAAGACACCGGTAAAAATATTGATGACTGTGTTGGTCAGACGGTTTGTTAATGAATTATTGCGCAGCATTTGATTTCCCCATTAATAACTTATGTTTAATAACTTATGCTGTCCCTTTCGGAACTGCGCAGCCTGACTATGGTCAAAGCCATCATTACCAGAAAGAGCATTACACTCATTACGCATGCCCTGCTTATGTTTAAATCCCGGATTGCGGTGTTGTAAATATTTAACGTAATAACATTAATCGGATCATAAGGTGCTCCCCTCTGCACAAAAAGGTATTGGGTGGAAAACGACCGCAGGCAGTTAAGCAGTGCGACTATGGTAACCATTACGGTTGTCGGCTGCAGCAGGGGAAGTATAATTTTGCGGATAGTCTGGAAAGCTGTGGCGCCGTCGATTGTCGCGGCTTCCAGGGCAGACTCCGGTATTTTGGCGATTCCGGTTACAAAAATAATCGCAAAATAGCCCAGGTGATTCCAGATATAAATTGCCGCGGTCGACATTCTTAACATTCCCGTATCCGTAAGCCAGTTATGATCAATACCAGGGCTCATCATAATAAAGTTAACAAGACTGTTAGCTATACCGCGCGGGTCAAAGAGCAGCATCCAGACAAGAGCTGCAACGACCGAGGAAAAAACAGCAGGGGCGTAAAACAAAAGCTGCAGAATCTTGTGCCCTCTCTTGCGTGTCACAATTACAAGGCCAAAAATCAGGGCCATTACTGTTAACGGAATAAATGCTTCCAGTGTAAAAATAAGAGTCGCGATTATTGAATTCTGGAAACTCCTTGATGACAATACCAGGAAATAATTCTGTAAACCTACAAACTGCGGCTTTCTTAACGATAGCAGCCTGATGTTGTAAAAAGTATTCCTAAAGGCATCCACCATCGGATATAAAGAGAATAATAAGAACAACAAAACAGCAGGGATAACAAATATCCACCCCCAGAGAGCCTTTTTCTTTTCGATACCATTGTATTTCATTTGTGCCCAAAACCCTCCGGGAGTGTATTAAACTATTGCTGCTGGTCGAGTAATTCCTGAACATCCCTGCGGAACGAATTC
>Ga0123357_10000118_pt1 | contig 67051 bp, 52 predicted proteins | sample TergutEmb28metaG_FD_89873 | JGI IMG/M metagenome (GOLD analysis project Ga0123357, IMG submission 89873) | Embiratermes neotenicus P4 segment gut microbial communities from Petit-Saut dam, French Guiana - Emb289 P4 | ecosystem: Host-associated > Arthropoda: Insects > Digestive system > Gut ...
TATCACCCTTGGCCGGAGAGACGCTTTGCGACCCGTTGACCCGAGGTGGGAGCCCGGTGCGGGAAATCCGCTCGCCGGGTTCTGTCCGGGGGGCGGCCCGAAAGGGCCGTCCCTACCGGGACCTACTCTACGTGCGCAGGCACCGCAGGGCCCAACGCAGGCATCGCGGTGCGCAGCAGGCTGGTAAACATGATTTTATCCGGAAATGAGCGGGATGCGCAGCCGCGGCCGGAAAGATTTTAGAGTTGGAAGGAGCTCCTTCTTTGGATTGAAGCGGAGTGTGACGCGCCCTGTCTCGCTGCCGCGTTCATCGTAGATGCTCGCGTGCAGCACCGTGAGCGACAACGCCGCATCATGGATGAAGAAGTCACGCTGGCCACGCATCCGGCAGGCGCGTCCATCGTCGGCATCGAAGAAGAGATCGTAGGGGATGCGTTTCTCGTCGAAGAGCTTCCACGTGAGCGTTCCGCGAAGCGCCACACCATTGCCGTCGCCCTCGGCGAGGCCCTCCGCAAAGATGGTTCCATCGACCTTGGCTGTTCGATCGCGCAAGAAGCGCCGCATGCTGCCCACGCCGAGCTGGAGCGAGACACGCATGGTGAGATCCGTGAATGGCTCGCGCAGGAGGTAGAAGCTGCCTTCGAAGCGCTCTGCGATCTCAAAACCGAGCATCAGTGTTAACTCAACTTGAAAGCGGCGTAGATGGGAATTCGTTTTTGATGCGGCATGGGTTCTCGGTGAGGCGAAACAAAACGTATTTTGTGCGGCATCCGCACACGGAGCGTGCGCGTCGTCACTATCCACGTCAAGTGGGCCTTGCAGCGGCGCCGCCGCCAATGGAAAGCTGTCGCTCCATCATGACCGTCAACGCCAAAATTCGTCTCCTCGCAGGTACAAGCTTCTTCGTCCTTCTTGCCGCGTGCGGTGGCGGCAGTGACAATCTTCCTCCGCCGCCACCGCCGCCTCCTCCTCCCGCTGCCGCGGTCGATGCGAGCACAACGGCCACGACAACCGAGCCCGTTGAGGCCGCACCTCCTCCGAAGGCACCCGCTGCGCCGGTGACGTTGACGCAGGGAGCGGCAAGCCCCGATCCGACGCCGCCCACACCGATCGTGAAGATTGCGGCGCCCACGCGTGATCAAGTGATCCCGGCAAACAAAGCCTCAGACTTCGCCGTGAAGCTCGACGTCAAGAATTGGCAAACGGCCAAGGGGTCGAGTCACGTCCACCTCATTCTCGACAACAAGCCGTACATGGCGATCTACGACACGAAGGCGCCCACCAAATTGTCGGAGCTCGCGGGCGGCGAATCCATCGCCGACGGCATGCACGTGCTCGTGGCGTTCGCGAGCCGCGCGAATCACGAGTCGGTCAAGTTGAAGGATGCGATCACGACGACGACGTTTTGGGTTGGTAAGAAGGGCGACGCGAAAGCCGATCCAACGAAGAAGCCCATGCTCATCTACAGCCGGCCAAAGGGCGAGAACAACGGCGAGATGGCGAACCACCTCCTCGTCGACTTTCAGCTTTTGAATGCGACGCTCGCCGAAGGAAAAGATCACGTAAAGGTTGTCGTGAGCGGCCCCGGCATCGACAAAGATCTCACCGCGAACGTGACGAAGTTCGGCCCGCCGTTCTATCTCGATAACCTCCAGAACGGCGCCTACACCATAAAAACAGAGCTCCTCGACGGCTCTGGCAAACTCGTCGAGGGTCCGTGGAACTCGACCACGCGCACGTTCAAGATCGACCACGAAGCACCAATGAAATGATCTCGCGCAGTGAGGTGGTGCGCCTCGACCGAGCGCACCTCTGGCATCCCTACACGCCCGCCGACACGTGGGAGACCACCGATCCCATCGTGGTGGTGCGCGCCAAGGGCTCCTACCTCTTCGACGCCAACGGTAGTCGCTATCTCGATGGCAACTCTTCCTGGTGGGTGGCTGCTCTAGGGCACGGCCACCCACGGCTCCTCGCCGCAATGCAAGCGCAGGCATCCGAGCTCGCTCACTGCGCGCTCGCGGGGATCACGCACGAACCTGCCGTGCTCCTCGCGCAAGATCTGCTCCGCACGGCGCCCGCAGGGCTTTCGCGTGTATTTTACACGGATGACGGATCGACGGCGATCGATCTCGCCGTGAAGATGTCGGTGCAGTCGTTCAAGAACCGCGGCATGCCGAAGAAGGTTCGCTTCGTTGCGCTCGAGGGTGCATTCCACGGCGACACCGTCGGCGCGACGAGCCTCGGTGGTGTCGACGTGTTTCGCAAGCCGTACGCCGGCGTGCTCTTCGATTGCGTGCGCGCCGATTTTCCGGAGGGCAGTTACGCACGCGCATTCGAGATCATCTCGGACATCATCGAACGCGACAGAGACTCGATCGCCGCGGTCGTCGTCGAGTCGCTCGTGCAGGGCAGCGCCGGCATGCGCTTCTACGATCCCGCCTATCTTCGTGAGCTCCGCGCGCTCACCGAGCGAGCCGGCGTGCTCCTCATCGTCGACGAGGTTTTTGCCGGCTACGGCAGGACCGGAACCATGTGGGCATGTGAGCAGGCTGGCATCACACCGGATCTCATGTGCATCGGCAAAGCGATGAGCGCACTCATCCCCATGGGCGCCACGCTCGCCACCGAAGCCGTGTTCGACACGTTTCGCGGCAGCAAAGATCGTGCGCTCTGGTACGGCCACACGTTCTGCGGAAATCCAATCGGTGCGGCGCTCGCGCGCGAGTTGCTTGCAATCTACAAAGACGAGCGCATCCTCGAGCAAGTGGAACGCAAGGCGAACGTCATCGCGAAGGCGTTCGCGCGCATCGCAGAAATCCACGGCGTGCGCGGCACGAGACACCTCGGCATGATCGGCGCGGCCGATCTTGGTGGCAGCGACGGCTACTTCGGCGGTCTTGGTTGGCGCGTGTACGAGGAGGCTCGCCGGCGCGGCGCTTATCTCCGCCCGCTCGGCGACACGGTCTACGTCTGCCCGCCGCTCAACATCGAAGATGCGGATCTCGAGATGCTACTCAGCATCTTCGAAGAGAGCGTGCGCGCCGCTGCGCCGTAGGCGCACGTTGACGTGGATTGCCTGAGTGCCTTTGATGGAGCGCGTGCTGGGGGGCGATGCAGCTTGTCGTGCCCTGCAAGGAGACATGCACGATGCGCTTTGCGTTCGCCCTTGTGGCACTCTCAATGAGTTCCGCGGTCTACGCGTGCTCGAACGACAATGTTCTTCCACCCGTTGAAGCCTTTGACACCAGCGAGGACGGCGCTGTTCCCGAGGACGGCGGCAGTGCCGACGGTGTTGTTCCCGACAGCGGTAGCAGCGCAACGGACATTGCCGATTCCGGCATGTGCACGAGCGGCTCGTTCGTCACGGCGTTCTCGGGTGGAAGTCGAGACCACGACGACAGCGTCAACGGTGTCGCCGTTGACGCGGATGAGAACACGTGGATCGTTGGCACCTTCGTCGGCAACGCGCGGTGGGGTGACGTCGAGCTCACCGCCACGGACGATGTGCAGACTACAGGTTTCGTCGCCAAGCTCGATGCGGCGGGCAAGATCGTCTTTGCGCGTGCCGTCGGCCAGGCAACGCCAGGCAACCCCTCGGTTGCGTCGCGCATCCGCGTGGACGCAGCCGGAAACGTTTTTGTCGCGGGCACGTTCGGCGGCACGCTCGACTACGACGACGTGCATCTCACCAAGACCGGCGCGAGTGCAGCCTTCGTCCTCTGCCTCGACGCCACCGGCAAAGCGCTCTGGGGAGCAGCGTCGGCCAGCACGACGGGCTCCGGCGCCAACGACATCGCCATCGACGCAAACGGCGACATTTATCTTGTCGGCAGCTACAGCGGGCAGGCGTTCTTCGGTACGTTCGCACTCGATTTTGTCGATAGAGCGCCGGCTCCCTTCGTTGCGAAATACTCACCCACCAATCATGCGTGGATTTGGGCGCGCGGCTTCGGCGGCACCGAGATCAACAGCGGCGGCATTGCCTACGGCGTGAGCCTGACGTCCGATGGTCAAAGTGTCTACGCGGTTGGTCAGACCGCGAGCGCGATGGATGTCGATGGCCATCCCTTCCTCGTGTCCGGTGGTGGCTTCTTCTTGAAGCTCGCAACCCGCGACGGTCACACGATTTGGGCGACCGTCGCCGCTCCTTCGGACACGTCGGAAATTGCATATCCGCACGCTGCAACCACGGATGCGGCGGGCAACCTTTACGTTGCAGGCGAGTTCAGCGGAACACTCCACTTCGATGCTGCCAAGGACGACGCTGCCGGTAGCAACGATGCAGGAGCGAATGGTGTAAGCGTTACGGCAGCCGGCGGGAGAAACGTGTTTGTCGTCAAATACGATTTCAACGGCACACCCGTATGGGTCGAGCGCGCTGGCCAGGGCAGCGTGGCGCGCGGCGATGACGTCGCGTTCGACGGCGCGAACGCGCTCTACGTGTCTGGCTACAAAGAAGGCATCCTCACCTTCGGCGGTATTTCACTCCCGTCGACGGGAAATGCCTTCGTCGCTCGTTACGACACGTCGGGCCATGCGGTGTGGGCGGCCGGCGACGACAGCAGCGACCTGTCCAGCAACGAAGCGAAGGCGATCTGGGTTGGTTCCCCCACGAGCGGCGTTGTCATGGGTGGGATTTTCGCCAAGACAACCAGCTTCGGCGCATTGACGCTCACCTCGTCTGGTGAAGACGACGGATTCGTGATCCGCGCGTGCAATTAGCGTCAATCGCTATTTTGATGACACGACGACCGTACTCTTGAACATCCCCATACCGCACTGGAACGTTAGCGTTCGCTCCTTGTCTGTGGGGATGACAATCTCGACGGGCTGACCCTTCGGCAAATCCTTTCGGATATTGAGCTCGGGAAAAACTACCGCGGTTGCGCACGTGTCATCGGTTGTGCGCGTGAAGACGAGCCTGGCTTCACTCCCCTTCTTCACCGTGATGGAACTTGGTTTGAAACCCTCTTGATCGGCCGTAATCGCAATAGGGGCAGACTTCGCGCTGCCGGCATCTTCGGCAGTCTTACAGCCAAGCAGCACCGCTAATGCCGTGACTGCAGCGAGGGCAACTCTGGTTCGCATAGGTATCTCCTTAATTTAAATTATTTGCCTAGCGCAGTCAGAGGCAACTGAGAAGATTCAGATATGAGAGCGGTGTCTTCGTCCGCCGCCGTGCTCGGCACCTGTCACGACGAGATCCACGAGAGAGGCGACGGTGGCACCTGCGACGACCTCCTTGAAACGCAGCGTGCGCGAGAAGACGGGCGCGAAGATCGCATCGAGAATGAGGTTCGCGGGCACGTCTTTCGGGAGCTCGCCGCGTGACTTGGCGCGTTCGATGACGCTCAGCCGGCGCGCGAACGACTCCTCCTTGAGTCCCTTGGCAAGGACATCGATCTCGGTCCCGGCTTCGCCGAGCGTGATGAGCCGTGTGATCGCGCCTCCAACGTCGGTGCGGATGAATGCAAGCGCGCGCCGCACGAGTTCCACCAGATCGCCGCGGAGTGTACCCGTGTCGGGCACCGGCTCGTGATGACCGGCCACCGATCGCAACGCCTCACCAACGAGCTCGCACTTCGTTGGCCATCGTCGATAGATCGTCGTCTTGTTGACGCCCGCGATGGCCGCGACGTCATCGACGCGCAGAGCTGCGTAGCCGCAGCGTGCGAGTTGGGTCACGACCGCTTCGAGTACGCTCTGAACGACGCGCGCGCTCCTTCCGCCGTTTCGCACCCCAACTGTCCGGCGATGGGCTCCCAGAGTTAAATCCGACATGGGGGAAAATAATGGCAACAATGAGTTGCCTTTTCAAGTATTTCGTTCTAGCTTTCTTATGGCAATGATTTGTTGCGTTAAGAGGAACGACCGATGACGATGACGGTCGACAAAGCCTCCCAAAGTAGGACTCACGTCAAGGGCGTCTCCGGCGAAACCACGGAGCAGACTGGCACCAAGGGCAAAGCCACGGGCAAGGCGCGCAAGATTGCTTTTGTGGCCGGCGGGATCGGTGTGCTCGGAGTTGCCGGCTACCTCATCATCCATCGGGGTCTCGAAAACACCGACGACGCGCAGATCGATGCCGACGTCGTCGCCATCGCCCCGCGCACGGCCGGCATGGTCGTGAAGGTGAACTTCATCGACAACGACTTCGTGAAAGAGGGGCAGGTCCTCGCCGAGATCGACGACGAGCCGGCGAAAGCGCGTCTCGCGCAGGCCGAAGGGAATCTCGCTGCGGCCGTCGCGAACGCCGCAGCGGCCGATGCGGACTCGCGCTTGTCCACCGTTGGGGCGCACGCGAACAAGTCCGCCGCGAATGCGTCGTGGGGTGCGGCGTCGGCAAGCGCCACGGGTTCGCTCGACCAAGTCCGCGAAGCCCAGGCTCGCGTTTCCGCAGCGGAAGCCAACCTCGCGCAAGCCGTCATCGATCGCGATCGCGCCGTCAAGCTCGTGGCGTCAGGCTCGGTTTCGCAGGTCGAACTCGATCGCGCAAACACCGCGTTCGACACGACCACCGCGCAGCTCGCGCAGGCTCGTGCAAATCTCGGGAACTTACGTGCAGGCGTTGCCGAGGCGTCGAGCCGCGTAGAGGAAGCATCGGCGAAGGTCAAACAGGCGAACGAGGTCGATGTCTACATTGCGCAGGCCCAAGCACGCGCGAACGCCGCGCACGCGCAGGTCGAGCAACTCAAAGCCGTGCGCGATCTCGCCGCCCTCGATCTGTCGTACACGAAGATCACGGCGCCGTCGGACGGCGTCGTGTCGAAAAAATCAGTCGTCATCGGTCAGATGCTGCAGATTGGCTCGCCGATCGTCCAGCTCGTTCCCACGCAGGCGGTCTGGATCACGGCGAACTTCAAAGAAACGCAGGTTGGCGATATGCGCGTTGGACAGCCGGCAGAGGCGGTCGTCGACGCGTTCTCCGGCGTCACGATACGCGGTGAGGTCGAGAGCTTTTCGGCGGGCACGGGTGCGCGCTTCGCACTTCTTCCGCCGGACAACGCCACTGGCAACTTCACGAAGGTCGTTCAGCGCGTCCCCGTGCGTATCAAGCTCATCGACGTCCCAAAGTCGATTGCGCTTCGTGCGGGCATGAACGTCGACGTGACGGTCAACACCAGGCACCACTGAGTCGTTCAAATGCCGGAACAAGGCACCAACAAGTGGTTGGTGGCGATCGCGGTCGCCCTCGGCGCTCTGCTCGAGATCATCGATACGTCGATCGTCAACGTTGCGGTCGCCGATATGCAGGCGGCGCTCGGCGCCACGTTGACCCAGATGACGTGGGTCGTGTCGAGCTACGCCGTCGCCAACGTCATCATCCTTCCGCTGAGCGCATGGCTCGGGAATCGCTTCGGCAAGAAGAGGTACTTCATCTTCTCGCTCGTGGGATTCACGTTGTCGTCGGTGCTCTGCGGCGTCTCGACGTCGCTCACCATGCTCACGCTGGCGCGCGTGCTTCAGGGACTCTTTGGCGGCGGCTTGCTCGCAAAAGCGCAGGCCATCCTCTTCGAGACGTTTCCGCGCGAAGAGCAGGCACTGGCGCAGAGCTTCTTTGGCGCCATCGTGATCGCGGGTCCCGTCATTGGTCCAACGCTCGGCGGCTACATCGTCACGAACATCGGATGGCGATGGATCTTCTTCATCAACGTGCCCGTCGGCATCGCCGCGTTGTTCATGTGCATCACGGCGCTGCCCGCGGACAAGAAGAGAGTCGGGCCCAACGCGCCGGTCGACTGGCTCGCCATCGCTTTGCTCGCCATCGGCATCGGGAGCTTTCAGACCTTCCTCGAAGAAGGCCACCAAGACGACTGGTTCGAATCGCACTTCATCACGACGATGGCCATCGTCGGCGTGGTCGGCATGGTCCTCTTCGTTTTCCGCGTCCTTGGCGCGAAAGATCCCGTCGTCGATCTGCGCGTGCTCCGTTATCGCTCGCTCTGGGCGGGCAGCATCTTGTCCGTCGTGGTCGGCATGGCTCTGTATGGCGCGCTCTTCGCGATTCCGATCTTTGCCGACAACGTCATGAACTACACCTCGCAGCAGACGGGCCTCATCCTCTTACCGGGAGCGATTACGTCGGCCATCATGATGCCGATGGTTGCAAAGCTGATTCGAAAATTCGATCCGCGCCTCATCCTCGCCATAGGCGCATCGATCCTCGCCTTTGCGGTCACGCTCCTCGCGAAGCTCACGCCAACGACGTCGTCTGGGGATCTCTTTTGGCCGCTCGTCATCCGCGCGGGCGGTCAGGTCATGATGTTCCTGCCCCTCAGCATGTCCGCGCTCGGACCGATCCCGAGAGAGGACGTCGCGGCTTCCACGGCGCTCTTCAATCTCACGCGTCAGTTCGGCGGAAGCATCGGCGTTGCGCTCCTCACGACCATCCTCGACAGCCGCCAGATGTTCCACAGATCGGTGCTCGTCGAACATCTGTCGATCACGGATCCGGCCGTCCAAGAGCGCATCGCGACACTCACGGGTGGCTTCGTGACCAAGGGCTTCGATCTCGAAACCGCCAAGCGAATGGCACTCGCAGTCTTGGACGGCAGCGTCCAACTTCAAGCCGCCGTCCTCGGCTTCAACGACACGTTCTGGATCACCGCGGCGCTCATCGTCTTGACACTCCCGTTCGTCTTGCTCCTCGGCAAGCCGCCGAAGGGGGTCAAGATCGAAGCCGGCCACTGAGAGCGTGTAGGGCAGCCGTTGCGAACGAATCGAGGCTAGGGCGGAGCGCGAGGAGCCCGCGCAAGCGTACTATTCGTACGTGCGCAGGCACCGCAGCGCCTACCTGAGGTCCCGCCGCAGGCGGGCCGACAGCGCCGAAGGCGCCGGCGAAGCCGAATCGATTCGCGCAGCAGGCTGGCGAACACGCTCTGAGTCAGTTGGAGCCCCAACCGCGCCATCTCGCTTCGCTCGCTGCGCCGCCTTCCCCTTGTCCGTGCTCGTCAGGCGCGCCTCTGTTTTCGCGTCTTCGGCCCGCCTGCGGCGGGACCTCAGGGCGCGCCTTCCTGCGCGCGGCCGGGGAACGGCGTTCGCTCGATTGCTGCGTAGGTTGGGGTGAGCTTGCGAACCCCAACTCGTTTCGACTCTGCGGCCCTTGTGGCCGCCCAATTCGGTGCTTTGCGGTCAAAACGACGAAAGCGGTCTCATCGCCCTAAACGGATGAGAACAGAGACGGATGGCCCGAGGATGCTCGTGGACGTTTTGTCGTACTGCTGAAAAATCCAGCGCATGCCAGCTCGAAAATCGACCCGACCCACGGCGGCTCCCACTTCCAACCGCGAGTCGAGCAGGGGATAGCCTTCTCCGAAGACACTTACTCGGGCCATACCGGCAACTGTCAGTTTTGGAATCGGATATGTCCGCACGTCGAGGCCCAATCCGACTGCCGGTGTCCAATCCTTCCCATGCAGGACATCGGGCCCGGCAAGAGCATGCACTTCGACATATTTCGCGGGAATGATGGCGAGCGCGAGCGACGCGCGCAAAAGATCCAACCGGTTAAGAGTTGGGCTGTCGGGCTCGTACAGACGAAGCCACGACACATCCAGTGCTAGGAGTGAGAGATAACCTCTCGCAGATACGTCGAATCCGTAGATTCCCTCCGTCATGCCAAGAAAAGCACTCCCCTGCAATTCGCCATATCGGCGCGCGACCACCTCCGTTTCTTCGGATATGGATTCGTCGTCCTCTTCGTACTCGCCATTCTCCTTAATAATGGGTTCTTCTTTTTCTTTCACACAAGGGAGAAGACTGTCAGGAACCACACCGCGGTCGGCTCGCAGCCACGGATCACGAGGGCATCCACCGAATACGATACTTAGGGACGGGAGCAAGGATCCCAGCAGACCTGACAACTCGTCGTCATCGTTGTCGTTCTTGTTCTCGGAGGAAGAATTCTGCGAAGGACTATGCGATTTCTCGATGCCGTCGAGCACTGGGCCCGATGCTCCCCATGCACCCGACGTATAAGCCGCCACCAAGAGCTGGATCAGAGCCATCGGAACCAGCATCGATCGGCGCATCATCCTTCGGATGAACGTTCGTGCGCCGTGGTTGCATCCACGGCTCGAAGCGCGGGACGGAGTCCCGGTAAGAATGTTAGCGTGCGTGATTCTCATGCCCGAGTTCATTTTCACGATGCAGGGGGTCACGAGGGTCCATCCCCCGGACAAGAAGGTCCTCGACAACATCTATCTGTCGTTCTTCCCTGGCGCGAAGATCGGCGTCATCGGCGCGAACGGATCGGGCAAGAGCTCGCTCATGCGCATCATGGCCGGCGTCGACAAAACGTTCGGTGGCGAGGCCAAACCTTATCCAGGCACGCGCATTGGTTACTTCGCGCAGGAGCCGGATCTCGGCTCGGCCAAGACCGTGCAAGACGCCGTCAGCGAAGGCGTGGGCGAAACGCGTGCATTGCTCACGCGTTTCGAGGACATCAGCGCCAAGCTCGGCGAGCCCATGGACGACGATGCCATGACGGCGTTGCTCGACGAACAGGCGAAGCTTCAAGACAAGATCGACGCGGCCGACGCGTGGAATCTCGATCGCCACGTGGAGCTCGCGATGGACGCGCTGCGCGTGCCGCCGGCCGATGCGGACATCTCGAAGCTCTCAGGCGGTGAGAAGCGAAGAGTTGCATTATGCAAGCTTTTGCTCTCGCGGCCCGACATGCTGCTGCTCGACGAGCCCACCAACCACCTCGACGCCGAGTCTGTCGCGTGGCTCGAGCATTTTTTGCACGAGTACGCGGGCACCGTGGTGGCCGTCACCCACGATCGCTACTTCCTCGACAACGTTGCCGGTTGGATCCTCGAGCTCGATCGCGGGCGCGGCTATCCGTTCAAGGGAAACTACACGGGTTGGCTCGAGCAAAAATCCGCGCGCCTCGCACAAGAAGAGAAGCAGGAGTCCGCGCGCCAGCGAAAACTCAAACAAGAACTCGCATGGGTGCAAGCTTCGCCGCGCGCTCGCCAGGCCAAGAGCAAGGCGCGTCTTGCGGCGTACGACGAGCTCGCTGCCGCTGCACTGAAGGGTCCGTCGGATCCGACCGAGATTTCGATCCCGCCCGGTCCGCGTCTCGGCGATCTCGTCATCGAGGCCAAGGGCCTTACCAAGGGCTTCGGCGACAAGCTTCTCTTCGAGGGACTCGACTTCCTTTTGCCGCGCGCCGGTATCGTCGGCGTGATCGGTCCGAATGGTGCCGGCAAGACCACGCTCTTCAAGATGCTCGTCGGCCAAGAGAAACCCGACAAGGGCGAGCTCCGACTCGGTGAGACCGTGAAGATCTCCTATGTCGATCAGTCGCGCGATGCGCTTGCAGGCGACAAATCCGTCTGGGAAGTCATTACCGGCGGTGAGCCGAACATCACGCTCGGCAAGCGCGAGGTCAATAGCCGCGCGTACTGTTCGTGGTTCAACTTCAAAGGTTCGGACCAGCAGAAGAAGGTCAAGGATCTCTCCGGCGGCGAACGCAATCGCGTGCATCTTGCACGTTTACTCAAAGACGGTGGAAACCTGCTTTTGCTCGACGAGCCCACGAATGATCTGGATGTCGAGACGTTGCAGGCGCTCGAGAATGCCCTCCTTGGCTTTCCGGGATGCGTTGTCGTGATCAGTCACGATCGTTGGTTTCTCGACCGGATCGCGACGCACATTCTCGCGTTCGAAGGCGATAGCAAAGTCACCTTCTTTGCTGGCAACTACCAGGCGTACGAGGAGGATAGGAGAAAGCGCCTCGGCGAGGAGGCAACTCAACCCAAGCGCGTGAAGTTTCGCAAGCTCGCCCTCTGATGTGCGCCGCGACAACCATTCGGAATCCCTCGACTGGCATTTCTTTCGCATCACCATGAGTGTGTAGCGGCATAACGAATTTCGTGAATGGACACGCATCACCATTCTTCAGGTCACGAGCTCGCACCGGGGCATTCGCTGAGTCGTGCGACGGATCGACATAGCCATGCTCATGGCCATCTCCACGCACATGCCCATGGTGCCAAGACGCGGCGTGCCTTCGCTATCGGCGTTGGATTGAATGTCGCATTCCTCGTGGTGGAGCTCGTGGTTGGCTTATGGGTGGAATCGCTCGCGCTCATCGCTGACGCTGCCCACAACGTTGGCGATGTGGCGGGCCTCGCGCTCGCATGGGGAGCCGCACATCTCGCTACGCGCAAACCCTCGGTGCGCCGCACCTATGGATTGCGCCGGAGCACCATCCTCGCATCGCTTGCCAATGCGGTTTTGGTCTTGGTTGGCGTCGGCGCGGTCGCAGCCGAAGCCATCGGACGTCTCGGCTCGGCAGCGCCGGTACCTGGCGGAATCATCATGGCGATCGCCGCCGCAGGCGTCATCATCAACGGCGGTTCGGCGTTGCTCTTCGTTGGTGAACGAAAACGGGATGTGAACGTGCGGGGCGCTTTCATGCATCTCATGGCAGATGCCGCCGTCTCGCTCGGTGTCGTCGTTGCGGGTGGCCTCATCGTCTTGACCGGCAAGGCATGGATCGATCCCCTCGTCAGCTTGATCGTCTCCGTCGTCATCGTCGTCACGACATGGTCGCTGCTCCGAGAGTCGCTCGATCTGGTTCTCGACGCGGTTCCGGAGGGCATCGACCCAGAGCGCGTACGCACGTACCTTTGCGGTCTCGAGGGCGTTTGCGAAGTCCACGATCTGCACATCTGGGCCATGAGCACCACCGAAACCGCGCTTACGGCCCATCTCGTCATGAAGGATGGTGCACCCCCTGCATTCCTTCGGGATGCAAGCCGGCACCTCTCCGACGACTTCTCCATCTCCCACGTGACACTGCAAGTCGAGCCGCATGACGCTCCCGAGCCGTGCGCGCATGCCCCTGAAGACGTGTTGTAATTGGTGATGTCATGGGAGGGTTGCAAGCGATAGCCATCGTCCCTCCGCGCTCGGGACAAAGCCCTGCGCGCGAGGGTTCATGACGGCAATCTGGTCTTCATGCCAGAGCGGTAGGATCCATGCTTGGTCTCGCACGCGGCGCTCGAGTTCGGCGTAGATTTGTTTTCTCATGTCAGGCGAGAGGGTGCGGTCACCGTCGTCGAGCAACCGATCGACTTCGGGATCACGGATGCGTGCACGGTTGGCGCCGGCGGGTGGGATGGATGACGAATGCAAGAAGACACGAAGGACATTGGGTTCCGTGAATTCAGGCAACTGCAAAGTTGCCAGCTCGAAGTCGCCAGCGGAGAGACGCGCGAGCAATGTGCCGAGTTCGAGAGGGACGACGTCGACGTCCACACCCACGTCGGAGAGTTCCTGCGCGATCACGCGTGCGATGGTTCCACGCAACCTGTCCGTTGACGTGAGGAGTGTCAGGTGCAGCCGGCCTGCATGCGCCTCGGCAAGCTCCTCGCGGGCTTTGGCGGGGCTCCAGGGGAGGGGAGGCTCGTCGGTGTGAGCCCAATGGGAGGGAGGTAGCAATGTGGAAGCTACTTGGGCATGCCCCGCGAAAAGCGTGGTTGCAATGGTATGACGATCGATGGCCATGGCAAGTGCGCGCCTCACGTGAGCGCTGGCAAGCCATCCTTGGTCAGTCCGCGCGAGCATATACGTGAGATTTGCGCCCGGGCGCCCCACGATGGACACCCCTTGCACCTTTTCGAGTGAGGGGAGAAGCGTGGGAGACAATCCGTTGACGACGAGATCGGCGCGCTGTGCATGCATGCGCAATGCACGTGCGTTCTCGTCGTGCACGGTACGAATCACGACTGCATGACGAGGCAGAGGCATCGCGCTTCCCGCGGCCGGAGAGAGCGTGATTTCACCCGGTGTGCGCTCTTCCACCGCGAACGGCCCCAAACCATCGAGCGTGCCGTCGGGTCGCGGCGGGCCGGCGGCCTCGTCTTCGCGCAAAATCGGCAGCTCGAGATCCGTGAGGAGCGTTGCGTGAGGTCTCGCGAGGTGGATGCGCACGGCATGATCGCTTTCCGCCGTCACGCTGCTGATGGCATCGACCACGCGCGCGTGCCGTGACGCGACCGACGCATCCGCGAACGCGTGCAGAGTCGCGACGACGTCGCGTGAAGTGAACCTGGCGCCGCTGTGGAAGCGAACGTCGTCGCGCAGCTCGACGCGCAATGTCTCGGGATCCATCCATGTCCAACCGCGCGCGAGGTACGGCATGGGAGCGAGCGTGGTCTCGTCGAGTCGCACGAGACCTGCGTGCACGAGGCGTGTCGTTCGAAGCGCGACGGCGTCGGTTGCGTAACGCGGATCGAGCGTCTCAGCGTCGGTCACGACGAGCATCTCGATCGGTCGTGCGCGCTCGCCCCTGCCTGCAATGTCCCGGCTGCATCCCGTGAGTGCCGGCGCCATCGCGAGCAGGACGCCGGCGGCTCTTGCACGCATCGCTTTCGTGACCGGCGTACGCGCTGTAATAGTCGCACCATGCGACGCCATCGCCTCTTTTTCATTTCGCTCGTCATCGGCGCCGTCATGCTTCCGGAGGTCGGTGCTCGCTCCGAGGGCTCGCAAAGATCCGCGGTCGCGCCCGCGCGCGCTCCGGAGATTGAGGCAGCCGTGCGTGCTCTCGTGAACGATCGATCGTTCAAGGACGCCCAGGTCGGTGTGTCGGTGGTCGACGCGGAGACTGGCGCGGTGCTCGCGCAATCCGGTGAGCATCTCGTGCTCAACCCGGCTTCGAACGCGAAGCTTTACACAGCGGCCGCTGCGCTCGCGATCCTTCACGGGTCTCACAGGTACCAGACCACGCTCAGTGGAACGATCAAAAGCGGCAGCGTCGCCGAGCTCGTTCTTCGCGGGCACGGCGATCCTTCGCTTCGTTCGAGCGATCTCTTTGCGATGGCCGAGGAGCTCAAGGCGCATGGCGTTCGCAGAGTGGATTCCATCGTCGTCGACCAGCGCTTCTTCGACGAGCAGACGACGCCACCCGCCTTCGAGCAGCAGCCGAACGAGTGGGCCGCATTCCGTGCTCCCGTGAGCGCGGTCGCTTTGAACGAGAACACGATCACGCTCACGTTGCGGCCGACGCAAACGGGCTCACCGGCAACGGCATCGTTCGATCCGCCGGGGTTCGTCGACGCGGAGGGCACGGTGAAGACGGTGGAGTCGGGCGCCGACACGGTCGGTCTCGAGCTCTCGCCTGCGGGCAAGCGCATGAGCGCGAAGATCTCTGGAGCGGTTGCCGTGGACGCGAAATTCGTCCGCTACACGCGACGCGTCGATGATCCTCAATTGTTCGCCGGCTACGCGCTCAAAGCCGTCCTCCAAGAGATCGGTGTCAACGTCGGATCCGATCCAAAGCTTGCGACGAGTCCGACGGCGAAGGCCGCGGTCATCGTTCGGCACGAGTCCGAGCCGCTCTCGACGTTGCTCTACGCGCTCGGGAAAAACAGCGACAATTTCTATGCGGAGATGATCTTCAAGTCCCTTGGTGCCGAGGCCAAGACGCGCCCCGGAAGGAGCCAGGACGCGGCCGACATCGTGACGAAGTGGCTCGAACGTAACGATCTGTCCGACGCGGGGGTGGTCATCAAGAACGGCTCGGGGCTGTTCGATGCGAACCGCGCGACCGCGAACAGCATGACGAAGCTCCTCGCCTACGCATGGCAAGATCCCACCCTCCGCGCCGAGTACGTCGCGCAGCTCTCCATCGGTGGCGTGGATGGCACGTTGCACAAGCGCTTTCGCGAGTACCGCGGCCGGCGCGCCATCCGCGCGAAAACCGGAACGCTCGACGATGCGATCGCGCTCTCCGGTTACGTGCTCGGCCCGCCGGGTAAATCGCCGCTCGCATTCTCCATCATGTTCAACAAAGTTTCCGGGAAAGCTGCTTCCGCGCGCGCCGCCGCCGACAGGCTCGCGACACTGCTCTACGAGCGACAATTCAAGTAGCCCCACCTGCGCGCTCGCTTCGGGGCCCCTTAAATCTGATATCGTGTTGGTGCGATGGATTCCAAACCAGACGATGACGAGTGGGTCTTGCTTCGCGTCTTGCTCGATCGTGCGCAAGCCATGCTGCTCGCAGAGTTCCTCGACAATCAGCGGATCCCAGTGTCCGTTGAAGGTGCGTATTCTGCCGGCATGCTTCCGGGCGTCGAGGGGGTGCGTGTGATGGTCCCGGCCGACCGCATCGACGAAGCGCGACTCGCGGCAAAAGCCTTCGACGGCGACTAGAACGCGTTCCTCACCTGCTGCGCGACGGTGATGAAACGCATTCTAATAGCTAATGGACTTGCGCATTTTCTCGAGGGCCCGCTCCTGAAGCTGGCGAACGCGCTCGCGCGAAAGTTTGCACTCTGCACCGATCTTTTCGAGCGTCAGCTCCTCGTCGTTGTCGAATCCGAAGCGCAAACGAAGGATGCGCGATTCGATCGGCTTGAGCTGTCCGAGCAGCCTCTGCACTTCTTTGCTCCGTGTGTGTGAGACGAGTGTCTCGAACGGCGAGAGCATGCTTTCGTCCTCGAGCAAATCGATGAACTTGCGCCCGTCCTCGTCGCCAACGGGTTGATCGAGCGAAAGCGGCATCTTCGCCCACGAGTCATTCGTCTCGCGAAATCTGTCTTGCGGAATACCTGTCTCCTTTTCGAGTTCGCCACGCGTGGGATTGCTCCCTGTGCGCGCGAGGACGGACTGGGTGGCAGACGCCCTGCGGTTGTATGCGTGGAGCATGTGCACCGGGATGCGCACGACGCGACCCTTGTTCGCGATGGCGCGTGCAATGGCGTGGCGGATCCACCACGATGCGTAGGTGGAGAAGCGATAGCCGCGCGTGCAATCGAAGCGCTCGACGGCCTTCATCAGGCCAATGTTTCCTTCCTGAATTAAATCGATGAGGGGTAGCCGCCCGTAATTGTACTTCCCTGCAATGGATACGACGAGGCGCAGATTTGCTTTGACGAACTTGTCTTTTGATTGCTTGGCCCGCCGCGATGTCTCCCCGATGCGTCCTATGTATCTTTTATATTCTTCGGTTTGAAAGCGCGCCGCTTCACCGAGCCCGCGCACAGCTTCTTCAGCATGAGCAATCCATGATCGGTCGGCGTCGGCAAGCCGGATGGCTTGGGCAAGGCTCGTACGCGCCGCGCGATATCTGTTCGTTTGCTCGGTCGTTAGTTTACTTTTCTGTTTCTTATAAATTTTGAAGATCTTCCGAAGCTCCTCGAGCTGTGGAAGATCGAGCGCACTCTCGCTACGAGACAGATCTCTTTCGAATGTCTCAATGGCAATCTCGGCGGCCGGAATGAACGCGAGGATCGCACACCAGTGTTGGATTTCGGACTCCGCGACGTCGGTGGCCGCCCGGAGCTCCTCCTTCGAATCCATGACAGCGTATGCTGCCATCTCGCGCAAATAGCGCTCGGTCGTGGACGTGGTTTTTGGTCTGCTTCGGAGTCTCTGGATCATGCGACGTAGATCAGGTCGCTCCCGCCTCAGAAAAGTTGTGCGCGATCTTTCGATCGCCGCCGTTTGGTAATACGGGGGCTCGGTGGCTCTGTACCTTCGAACGTGGCGCGCGGTGCGAGCCAGACCCGATCTCGCGATCGTGTTGGTCGTTGGTTCTTGGATGCAGGCGACCGGTCACGCACTTCTCGCGGCATCCGCTGGCTTTCTTGCGCAATCGCTCGCTGGGGGACCTGCGCCAGGGGAGCTTCGTACTGTCGCGATGGTCGTGCGCGTTGGTGGCGGCGATGCGCTCCTTGGCATTGCGGTGGTCGGTGCCGCGGCGGCGTTGCTCAAGTTGATCGGAGGTGTGATCTCCGCGTCGAGCGGAGCGCGGCTCTCTGGTGAACTTGCCGCCGGCCTTCGTCTCGGGATCCTCCGTGAGATGTTCGCGGGTTCGCGGTGCGATGAGGTTCGCGCGCGCGAACTCGCATCGCTCACGTCGCACGTGCAGGATGTCGAGCGCGGCGTGGCACTCGGAGTCTTCGCGGAGCTGCGAGCGGTGTTGCAGCTTTTGCCGCTCGTCGTTTTGCTCGTCGTTCTCGCCCCGCGCCTTGCGGCGAGCGCTCTCGTCGCTCTCTCTGCGTTTGCGGCTCTCGTTCTCGTGACGCGTCGTGCGCTCAAGCGCGCGTTCGTGACGGCGGCGGCCGAGTCCGAGAGTTTGCTCGGTGTCGCCGATGAGGCCGTGCGCCATGCGGATCTGTGGACGACGTACGGTGCAGAGCGACGCATCGTTTCGCATCTCGAGTCGCTCGGCCGGACGATGATCGAAACGGCGGCGCGTTTGCGAGCGCGCTCGGCGCTGCTCTCGGCGGCGAGCGAAGTGCTCGGCGCAGTGGCGCTCGTCCTCGTTCTGTCGCTCGTCTCGTTGGGCGTCATCGATGGTGGCGCGCGCACGGCGCTCGTTCCTTTCGCGATCGCGTTCTTCATGGCTTACAAGCCGCTTCGCGAGCTCGTGGAGGCACGCCTCGTTCGAGCGCGTGCCGAGCACGCGCTCACCGCTGCAACGTGCACGACTCTTCGCTCGCGCACGATGCGATCGCGTCCGATCGAAAGCAGTCCTGCGCGCGTGTGGTCGCCTGAGGCCCTGCGACTCGATGGTGTCGTCACGGCGCATGGCGAGCATGCCCCCGTCTCCCTCACCCTCGCTCACGGATCGATCGCCGCCATCTCTGGACCCACGGGAATCGGAAAAACGTCGCTCCTCCGTGCGCTGCTCGGACTCGATGCGTGCCGGGCCGGATCGGTGCACTGGGGAACCGAAGATCTCACGTGCCGTGGTGTGGGTCCGTCGGCGCGTCCTTTCGCGTGGGTCCCGCAAGACGCGCCGATCCTGGCCGATACGCTCGATGCCAACGTCATGCTCGGCGAAAGCGGCGCGTGTTCGGCCGAAGATCTTCTCGCGATGATCGGCGCTCGGGGACTTGCGGCGTCGCTCGGCAACGCGGTGCTCGCTACGTCGCGCACGATCTCTGGTGGAGAGCGTCAGTGGATTGCCGTGGCGCGTGCTCTTGCCACGAATCTGCCGGTGCTCTTGCTCGATGAGCCCACGAGCTTTCTCGATCCTGCCTCGCAAGACAAGATGCTCTCGGCGCTCGCAGCTCTGCGTGGCAAGCGCACGATCATTGTCGTCACGCATCGTCCGGAGCCTCTCGCGATCGCCGATGTCGTCGTGCGCCTCACATGAATCACGTCACATGCTGAGCACGCGGATGACGGGACCCGCTTCGATCTCGATGCGATCTCCGGTGAAGAGCTCGCCGTCGAGAACGAATGCACCCTTCGGCATGGTCAAGGTTGCTCTCTCTGCGAGCGCGTCGACGTGCGTACCGATGAGAGGTTTGCCTGCGAGCACGCGTGGCAACTGCGGACCGAGCCGTGATGGGCCGAGCGAGGTTGCAACGATGTGAAAGCGATCGCGCTCCTCGCCTGCGCGATGGAGCAGGTGCAAGTGGAGACCGAGATCCCGCACGACGCTCGCACAGACGAGGCTCGTTCTGTCGAAAGGCGCACGCACTCCATCGACTTCGACCTGGCAGGGGACGGGCTCGAGGACGCGCCGCGCGAGCGCACCACCGAAGAGCGATCCGCCAAAGATGCGCATGACGAGGCTCGCCGCGCTCCTGTAGCCGCCCGATCCTTGGTTCGTATAGATCTCGAAGAAGCGCGCAACGAGCCCCGCGCCGACGATGAAGCCAACGTGTTCGACGCAGGCGGCGTCGCCGTTGTGATTTCGGACGAGGAGCGTTGGACGTGCCGTGACTTCGGTGTGACCGGAGACGATCGCGGACAACAATGCATCCGTGTACTTTGCCGCTGCGCCGTCGCCGATCGATAGCAGGCCGCCACCCTCGTAGCCCCAGTTGCGCGCCACGGTGCTCACGGTGCCGCCGGGGACGAGGGCGATCTTCGGCCACGCGATTTGACCGCTTTCGATTTGATGCGATTTCACCGTTGGCGGCTGCGGTGCGGTCCTCAAAGCCGCAGCAGGCTGTTCACTTCGCTTCGCTCCGTTGCTCTCACTGTACTTCGTCCACTTCGTGGACTCCGTACAGTTCGAGTCCGGTCGCCTCTCATGCCGCCTCGAACTCGCGTCAACTTGAAAGCGGTCTTGTCTGTTCGCGAACGCGTTGCGCAGCGCGGTGACGCCCGCCATGTACGAACCGTCGCCGCCGGCAAGAACCACGGTGTCGCCGGGATCTGCAGCGATCTCGGCTGCTGCCGCTTCGAGGTCCGAAAGACTGCGCGTCTCGAGGAGGCGCATGCTGTTCGCTCGTGCCACGCGCAGGACGGCCTCGAAGATTGGACTGCCGTTCTGAAGCCGCCGTGCGCGCCGATTGACGATCGCGGTCACGCGCATCACAGCTCGCGTCGGGTAGCACACGATCGTTTTCAGCAGAGAGAAAACCGACTACTTCGTACGCATGAAGTCGCTGGCTTGCGTTGCGTTGGTCGCGGTCGTGGGGGGCTGCGCGAGTCCGGCGTTGCGCGTTGCCGAGCGCGAGATCGCCTCGGCAAAGGACGAGGCCAGAGCCACGGCACGCGTGCGCGAGAGCCGGCAATGCGTCGTCCGCGTGGACGATGCGCTCAGACGAAGAATGAAAGTGCACGACGGTGCCGGCGCAGAAGCGGCGATGCTTCTTCTCGAGAACGGCAAACTTTCGGAAGGTAAGGCGCGCTCGTATCTTGCGGACGCCGATGATCGATGGCGTGCCGTGGGTGTGCGTATGCTCTACGAAAGTGGCGACGGGCGAGCGCGCCGCACGGCGCTGATCGATCCGAGTCCGCGCGTGAGAACGAGTGCTGTTCGTGCATCGGTCCGCGCCGCCGATCCCGCCGATCTCGATGTCCTCTTCGAAACCGCGCGTGTCGATCCCGAACCGATGCTTCGCACCGATGCGATCGGTGCCGTGAGCGCGATTGCGCGCTCGCGCCGCGGTCGCGCATATGCAGGAGACGTTGCTCTTCGTTTGCGCGATCTATGGACGGCCGGCGACGATGCACTTCGCGAGAACGTCGCGGTTGCCTGGGCCCTATCGCCTGTCTTCGAACACGGCGGCCGCGCGGCTCTCGTTGTGCGCATCGCAGAAGGCCGAGGGCCCGGCCCCGTTGCCGCTGCCGGTGTCGTGCTCCGAACGGCAAGCAAAGACGAGGCGCTCGTTGCCTCGGCGAATGCGCTCGTCGCGCGGACGATCCTCGAGGGATCGGTGCGCGATCGACGGAATGCCATTTTCGTTGCGCGACTCGAAGGCTCTCCGCTCGATGCCATTCGCAAGGCGAGCACGGATGACGACAACGAAGTTCGCATTACTGCACTTGCACGACTCCTTGATTCTCCGCCGGATCACGATACGGCACGTCGTGCGCTCGAAATCCTTGCGGGTTATGGCGTGAAAGGAACGGGCAGCGATGCTCGCGCACTCGATCACGCCGCGCGCGCCCGCATGGCCCTTGCTCGAGCAGGTGATTTGCGCATTCAGGCTTGGATTGAAGAAGATCTCGCGTCACCGTCGCCGGGCAAGCGCGTTGCTGCCGCCTCTGCGCTTGCGGCTCTCGGCCGGTCTGGGCGCGCCACGCCGCTGCTCGCCGATCCGGATCCGAGCGTTCGCATGCTTGCGGCCTGCACCATGCTGGCCGCGCACCGCTGACTTAAGTGGCCCCATCCGCCATGGCTTCGCCTACGGCTTGCCATGGCCGCCTTCCCCTTGTCACGTGCTCGTCAGGCGCGCCAAAGTGCGCGCCTTCCTGCGCACGGACGGGGAAGGCTGCACAGACTCTGCACACCATTCTTCTCTTTCGAATGGCCTAAACGGCGTTCTTCTCAGCGAAACGGCATTGGAACCTTGCTTGAACATCATTCCTGGGCATCACGAATCAGGCGTTTCATCCTTGCGAGATCGCCCAATTACAGAAGCGCCCTTCGGAAGTGTTTCCTTGTCGGTCCACTCCGTTTGGTCGAGTAGGGGATAGATAGGTTCATCGTGGTTGTCCTTCGCGAGACCGCAACGTCTACAGCTTAATCGATTTCCAGCTCCCTCCGCGGAACTTGAGTGACATCACGATGGCGGCGCAAATCGAGTAAACGACGGCTGCCGACCACATGCCTACCAGCCCAAAGCGCATGCCGCCCAACCACGCGAGCGGCACGAGCACGATGAACACGAGGCAGAATTGGGCTGCTGCGACGAACTTCGTATTGCCTGCACCAAAGAGCGCTTCGCTCAGAATCATGGCGACGGCGATGATGGGTGTGACAATCCCCATCATGCGCATGGGTATGACCATGACTTCTCGTACCGCCTCGGAGTGCGAGAAGAAATGCACGAGTTGCGGCGTGAACAAGACGCCTTCCATGAGTCCTACGGCTCCGAAAATGACCAGGCCAAGTCGCACGCTCGCCCAGCCGAAACGCGTGGCATCGTTGGGTCTCTTGGCCGCGAGCGATTGTGCAACGAGCGTAGCGGTTGCCGTTCCGAACGCGAGGCACGCGGTGAATGTGAGCTTCAAGATCTCGACGATGTCCGTCGTTGCGGCTCCGTTGACGGCTTCACGCGCGTCATTGCCGCTTTCGAGTGCTGCCGCCGCGTCGAGCTGGCCAGCCACTTTCGTGAAGAGCCCGAAGCCAATCATCATGACGATCGTTGCCAAGGCTGCCGGAATCGAAAGCTTGAGGATATTCCACGTGAGTTTGAGCGAGATATTCGACCAGCGTACCGGGTGAAACTTGCCGCGCTCGCGTGCCGCGTACGCGATCATGATTCCGAGGCCGATCCACGTAGCGATGAATGCCGCGAAGCCGGCGCCGGGGGCGCCCATGCGTGGGGCTCCGAGGCGCCCGAAGATAAACATCCAGCAAAAGAGGATATTGAAGACATTCATGATGAGCGCAGCTACGAGATGCACCCATGTCTTCCCTATACCGTCGAAAAATGCCTTCAGTGCCATGGTTGTCGACATGGATACGATGCCGAGCAAACGCCACTTCGAATACGAATATGCAAGCGCGTGAGCTTCGGGCACTTTGAGCATGAGCCCGAGCAACCAATGGATGGTTATCCAACCAAAAAGGGACAGCGCAATCCCCGTGAGGAGGCAAAACCACACGGCGTTGGCGAGCACCGCGCCGGCGTCATCATACTTGCGCTCGGCATAGCGGCGCGCGGTGAAAGCTTGCGTGCCCACGCTGATGGCGCCGAGCGATCCGCCAAAGAGCCACACCATAAGCAGCGACGGGAGGAGGGCTGCTTGCGCGTTCGAGGACTCTGGGTGCGGCAGGCGCGCGAAGAAGAGGACGTCGACTTCGTTGACGAAGCTCTGCGAGAGCATCGCAATCACGGTGGGCCAAGCGAGACGCAGGATCGTCCGGTAGGAGGGCCCTGAGATGAGCTCGAGATCGACGTCGGTTGCCCCATGCCCCTCAGTCATCACGGTCGCCATGAAAATGCTTCTCCGTATGCGACGTGGTGCGCTTTGGCAAGGGCGTGCGTCGACCTCGCCGCACGCGCGCTCACCTGGGAGCTAGAAAAACGACCTCTCTTGGAGTTTAAGGCTCGCCATGCATTCCCCAAGGCTGCCCGCGCTCATCGGCGCGTCGCTCTTCGTTACGTTCTTCGGCGCGGGCTGCTTCGTGTGGCAACGCGACTTCGATGCAAAGACCGGGCAGCTCGAAAAGGAGCTCGACAAAGAGCGAGCCGATCTTGCGCAGGCTCGCGCGGATCTCGAGGCCACGCGCCAGCGGCTCGAAAATGCTCTTCGCGCGAACGCGGATTCGAGCAGCGACGTCATGTCGTCCAAAGCGCGCCTGAATGATCTCGTTGGTCGCGTCGACGAAATTCAACACGGTGTCGACGAGCTCAAACGCGACGTTGGTGCAACGCGCACCGAGCTCTATGCGCGCATCGACGAAATCAAACACACACAAACCGCCGCTCCGCCGCCGGTCGCCATTCCGCAGGACAAAACAACACATTTTACGCAACTCAGGGACGCATACAACAGACGCGACTTCGTAACCGTCCGCGCGCTCGGCCCCGAATACATCAACCGCTACCCAACCGACGAGCACGCGGACGAGGCGCTGTTCATCATGGGCGACTCCGATCTTGCCGATGGCCGTCCGAGCTCGTCGCTCGGCCACATGAATCGGCTGCTCAAGCTATTTCCGCGCTCGAAATTGCTCAATCGAACGCTCTTCGACATGGGCGAAGCGTATTTGATGTTGCACGATTGCCAGAACGCCAAGATTGCTTTCGAGGCCGTTGAAAAGCGATTTCCGAAAGAGAAATACGGCATCGACGCGCGGGCGCGCCTTGCACGCATCGCGCAGAATCCCCCCGGCCTTTGCGCCCCCCCATAGCCCGCTTCCGCTTTGGCGCGATCCCTTCGTTGGGGCCTGCGCTGCGGTCCTCAAAGCCCTACAAGGCTGTTCCGGTCCGCTGCTCGGCCCCGCCTCGGCCTCGCGCCAAATCGTTTGCGGGCTGTCGCTTGCTGCGGAGTGACGTTTCCGAATCGTCACCGAGTCTTCACGAAGTAGCCAAGGCCAGCGCAGATCGTGGGTGGCGTGGAAACGATCTGCGCACCGCGTTCGATCAAGATGCGGGTCGTCGATCTCACAGTCCGCTACGACGACAAAGAGGCCGTTCGCGGCGTTTCGCTCGACGTCCACGCAAACGAGATCCTCGCACTCATTGGACCTAGCGGCTGCGGAAAGAGCACGTTTCTTCGCACGCTCAATCGCATGAACGACACGGTCGAGGGCGTGTGCATCACGGGGCACGTCGAGCTCGACGGCGAGCAAATCTATGCGTCGGACGTCGATCCGGTGCTCGTTCGCCGCCGCGTCGGGATGGTGTTTCAGAAATCGAATCCGTTCCCGAAATCGATCTTCGACAACGTCGCTTACGGCTTACGTATTGCGGGATCGAACAAGCGCGCTGCGCTCGCGGAAACGGTCGAACGTGCGCTCCGTCAAGCCGCGCTCTGGGATGAAGTGAAGGATCGTCTCGAGGAGTCTGGTCTTGCACTTTCCGGGGGCCAGCAGCAGCGCCTATGTATCGCGCGCGCCCTCGCCGTGGATCCCGAAGTGCTCTTGATGGACGAACCCGCGAGCGCGCTCGATCCCATCGCAACGGCGAAGATCGAGGATCTCGTCCACGATCTCCGCAAGACGCTCACCATCGTGATCGTCACGCACAACATGCAGCAGGCCGCGCGCGTCTCGCAGCGCACGGCCTTTTTCTACATGGGCCGCCTCGTCGAGGCGGGCGAAACGTCCGAGCTCTTCACCCGGCCGAAAGAAGCGCAGACGGAAGACTACGTCAACGGCCGATTTGGTTAGTCCTCGGAGTTTTTCATGTTCACCCCCCTATTTGGTTTTTCGCGTGCGCAGATCGTGTTCGGCGCGGCGTGTCTCTTCGCCGCTGTCGCATGCGACAAGACGCCTCCGCCGTCGACGCGCGCGACGGGCGACGCGGCCGAAAAAGCACTCCACGTCGAAGGTCAAACCGTGCGCGCGAGCGGTTCGAGCGCGCTGCAACCGCTCGTCAACGCGGCCAAAGAGAAATACGAGGTGCAGAACAAGGGCGCGAGCATCGAGGTGTCCGCGGGTGGCTCGAAGAAGGGCCTTTCCGATGTCGCATCGGGTGCGGTGCATATTGGCAATAGCGATATCTTCGCGCCCGCCGATCTCGCCGGAGAGCTCGTCGATCACAAGGTCGCTGTCGTCGGCTTCGCCGCCATGGCCAACAAGGGCCCGTACAATGAAACGATCGCGGCGCTCTCGCAGGATGATCTCGCCAACGTATTTTCTGGCAAAGTGACGAATTGGAAAGAGCTTGGCGGCGAGCTGCAACCCATCGTCGTCATCAATCGCGCCGCCGGTTCGGGCACGCGCACCGTTTTTGGCCGCATCGTGCTCGGCGGCGACAAGTTCGTCGAATCCCAAACGGAGGATAACTCCGGCGCCCTGGTCGCAAAGCTAAAGCAGACCAAAGGCGCCATTAGCTATCTTGCGCTGTCGTTCAAAGACGACGCGCTCCTCACGATTTCGCTCAAAGGTGAGGGTGGCACGGTCGATCCGACCGCCGAGAATATCACGAGCGGCAGATATCCAATCTGGTCGTACGAGCATATGTACACGAAGGGCGAACCCGACAAGGCAACGAAAGCATTTCTCGATTACGTCACTTCGCCACGATTCCAGAATGAAGTGCTGCCAAACGTGAAGGGCTTTATCCCCGTCACAGCAATGAAAGTCTCGCGCAGTACGGATTAACAAAAAAGGATGACTCCCATGGCCCCAGGAACTTTCCCTGCATCTTCCGCGGCCCTGCCGCGTGAGCGCATGTTCGTGCGGCGCACGTCGCGGCCGGGCGAATTCTTTGCCCGTTCTTTCTTCGTGACGTGCGCGGGGCTCGTGGTCGTTGCCACCGCGTTGATCATCGCGTTTTTGGCACGTGCAGGTCTGCGTGGGTTCGCGGACGTCGGCGTGGAGTCACTCCTCACGGGAAAGATCTGGAAACCGGAGGCCGACACCTTTGGTGGCCTGCCGCTGCTCATGGGCACGCTCGTCACCGCGCTTCTTGCGCTCGTGTTCGGGGCGCTGCCGGCGCTCCTTTCGGCCGTGTGGGTGAACGAGCTCGCGCACGAATCGGTGCGTGGCATCTCACGGCGCGTGATGGAGCTCGCGGCCGCGGTGCCGAGCGTCGTCTACGGCTGGCTCGCGCTCACGTACCTCGTTCCGCCCGTGACCGATCTCGCGCATCGGATCCATGGCGACGGAGCCCGCGTCGGCGGCGAGGGACTGCTTTCGGCGGCATTTCTGCTCGGCGTGATGATCGCGCCGACCGTGCATCTGCTCTCGCTCGACGCGCTCTCGAAGGTGCCGGCGGATCTGCGCGCGGCAAGTACGGCGCTCGGTGCTTCGCCGCTTCAGACCGCGCTCCGCGTCGTGGTGCCCGGCGCGTGGCGCGGCGTCATCGTCGCGGTGTTCTTCGGTTTCGCGCGTGCTGCAGGCGAGACCATGGCCGTGCAGATGGTGATCGGCGGCGCGCGCAAGCTCCCCGACAACCTGTTTTCACCGACGACGACGATCTCGACCCAAATCGTCATGGACATGCAGAACGCGCGTCCGGAGACCACGTCGAGCGACGTGCTCTTTTCGATGGCGCTCATCCTGCTCGTCATGTCCACGGGCGTCGTGCTCGTCACGCGCATGCTGACGCGCGCGGGCGCATCGAAGAAGACGCGCCGCATGCGCACTCCAACGGGCACTGCAAATACTGCCGCGGGGGACGCCTCGTGAGCTCCGAGCGACTTCGCGCGGGTCGCCCCGGTCGCACGCTCGAGTCGATCGTCATCCGCGTCCTTGCCGCCGGATCGTTCGCGCTCGTGCTCACGTACGTCGCCGGCCTCATCTTCCTCGTCGCGCGCGGCAGCGGCAGGATCGCGGGCTTTACCGCGTTCGCAACTCCGCTCGAAGACGTCCGCGGCGAGTCACTCATGCGCGTGGCCGTTGGTCTCGTGCTCTTTGGCGGCGCGGCGTACGCAGCACGTCGCGCGCTTTCCGAGATCTTCGACTCTTTCGAGAGTGTGCCGTCGCGCGTGCGCAAGGCGACGGATTGGCTCCTTGCCACTGCCGCCGTCGTCCTCGCATTCACCATGCGCGATCGCCTCCCGCGTTTCCTCATCACGCTGCCGAGCGAGACCGCGGCAGGCGGAGGCATCGGTCCGGAGATCTGGAACACGCTTTACTTTGCCGTGCTCAGTACGGCGATCACGCTTCCGATAGGCATCGGTGCCGCCGTGTATCTTGCACGCTTTGCGCCTTCGCGTCGCTTCGTGGGGATCGTGCGGACGGCGCTCGACACGCTCGCATCGCTGCCGAGCATCGTTTACGGCCTCTTCGGCTTCCTCGTGTTCGTGGTCCAGATGCGCGCGGGCTATTCGCTCTTCGCCGGCGCATTCGTGCTCGCTCTTTTGAACCTGCCGCTCGTCGTCGGCATCACGGAAGACAGCCTTCGCGCCGTCCCGCGCGAGCTAGAGGACGCGAGTCTCGCTCTGGGCGCCACGCCCGTTCAAACCATCGTGCGAGTGTCGCTACCGTATGCGTGGCCGGGTATGCTGAGCGCGCTGGTTCTCAGCATCGGGCGCGTGTTCGCGGAGAGCGCGCCGCTCATCATGACGGCCGGCACGACGATCTCACGGGCGAACGCGTACTCGCTCAATCCGATGCGCGGCGGAGAAACGCTCGCGGTGCATCTCTGGTACGTCAATTCCGCGGGCCTGAGCCCTGACAAGGCCGACGTGAGCGCGGGCACCGCCGCCGTGCTCGTGCTCCTCATCCTCTTGACGAACGCCCTCGCAGCGCGCCTCTCTCGTCTCGGTGGTGCCCAGGGTCCCCGCACACGGCGTGTGCTTAAGTAGACCCCACCGCTGCGTTACCGAATCCCTGTGTAGCGCCCGAGGCTGCGTTACAATGAAGCGATGAGCGTGTGGTCTCCGGTCGTTTTTGCACGCAGCGCGCGGGCAGAGGGGCGGCGTCTCAGCTTAACGGAGTGGGCCACGCTCCCAGAGGACGAGCCCGGTGAACTTGTCGACAGCGTCCTCACGGAGGAGGAAATGATCGACCCTGTTCACGGGCTTTGTGCCTCGTGGCTCATCGCGCTCTTGCGCGCGTGGCTTGGCGGTCGCGGCTTCGTCTTCGACGCCGATATGAAACTCGCCGTTCGAAAGGATCGCGGCCGCAAGGCGGATGCCTGTGTTTACTTGCCTGGCAGGCCGCCCCCGCCTCGTCGAGGTCTGCTCCGAACGCCACCGGACGTCGTTGTGGAGATTGTGACACCAACCCCTCGGGACGAGCGACGCGATCGCGTCGACAAGATGGACGACTACGCCGCGTTTGGAATTACGTATTACTGGCTTGTCGATCCTGCGCTTGGCTCATTCGAGATCTTCGAGCTGAAAGACGGGCGATACCAGCGCGCGCTCGGTGCCACCTGTGGAGTGATCGCCCATGTGCCGGGCTGTGAGGGGCTTGTGATCGATCTCGACGCTCTTTGGGATGAATTGGAACGTCTTGGTCCCGAAGACTGACGAGGGCATGTCTTCAGACCGAGCTCGCTCGCGCCATTGTGGATTGCGCGTGCGCTCCTTTCCCTCCGCCGCGCCGGGATCCTGATTCGAGCGGGCTGCGCGCGCTTCGTTTGATGGCAGGCTCGGGATTCGTGCGGAGTCGCGCCAAGGCGCGCGCCTTCCTGCGCACGGACGGGGAAGGCCTTTCAGAATGCGGACGATTTTAGGAATTGGCACAAGAAAGTCTCGACCTCCGTACCGAGACCAACGTGTTCGCCTCCAAAGATGGCGAATTGGTGTTCGATCCCCTGCTTGTAAGGCAAATACTTGGGCTTGTTGATAAAGTGATTGAGGTAGCGGATAGCGTGGTCCCAGTACGGGTGTGCACCAGTATCAGCCCATTTCGGATCGTCCAGTACCGCTGTCACATTCGAATTTGGCCCAATGGCTTTCATAATTGTGTTGTGAGCTACAACATTGTACGCGCCGCCGACCATGCGAAGCCTTGGATCCTTTGCGATTGACTTATACCATTGCACAATCTCGCTTGTTTTCGTCTCATTGCAATCGAACAAGTACAATTCCTCAACGCTCTTTCTGTTGGCTGCTAACGCCTTCCAGAGTGCAAGGCCACCACGACTGTAACCGCTCAAGCCAAGGCGACCCAACCCAACATTTGCAACGTTTCGGCAAATAAACTTGCGTGCCCACAAGTTACGAAGGATTTGTTCACAAAGAAGGGGCAAGTCTTTCGTTACTGCTTTGCCAAACTGTCCGCCCGATGGCCATGGATGGATCATCACCACTGCGCGACCAGACTTTACAAGTGCGTTTTCGAATCCACAGCGAACGTACGCGTATGTTTTTGTTTCTGGCTCGCCCTTGTCATTATATCCCTGATATAGGACTACGTGATCGCGTTCGTCTACACTGGCAGAAGGATCGGAATCCTTTTTGGGTGCGCACAAGTAGCGACCCATCGCAGACATGAGATGTTGTTCGTTCACACGCGTATACTCATAGTTTTCGGGACGAAAGAACGTCAAGCAAGAAACGGCGGCGTTCGAGGACGTGGTGCAACTGTCAGGCATGCTCACCAGCCACACGATCGGGGAACCCCCCGTGTAACCTAGAGGCACAAATCGGGCGTTGGGATGACGGTCCCGCTGGTAAACGGTCCAGTAATCGGCATAAACTTGCCAGAATGGCTCAATGTCGACGAATTCGGTTCGCAACGTGATCACGGCTGCTCCAATGGGACCTGCGTTGCTCATCCCCGCAAACCCCTTGATGACGGCAAGCGGATGGGGTCCGCCGCCGAATGCAGCCATGGGATCGGGATCGATCTGCGTTCCATTCCTTATTGTGTAAGATTGATCCATTCGAAGCACCTCCGCGCTCGTGGCGGGAAATATCGGTGTTGCGGGGAAGGACGCCCTAAACACCGCAGTGAGCGTGAGCTTGGTGGTCCCATCTGGAACATCAAAGGCCCGTTCTCCGGGCTTGATGGGCACCTGAAGAAGGAGAGGGAGCCCATCGGCGGCGAGCTCAATGTCTACACCGGCTTCCGGCAGGAGAGGTGAGTTTGCATGAGGCCATTTTACGAGTACCTTGATCATAGCTTTCTCTGTATGAATGCAGACATTGCAGATCTCGCCATTAGTTCGCTGAAGATGAAGTTGAAACCGGAGGCGCGGGGGTGGTTCGGCGGTACTTCTTGAGCTGCCTACCGCTCCACTTCCATTCCCAAGAATCAAGGGAGCATATTCCCTTGTAGGCCACACGCGCTTCCTTGAGACCGGGGTCGGAGGCCGCTGCAAAGTATTCCATCGCCACAGGACAGCCTCTGCAATACGTCTCTTCGAAAACGAGAGCATCGTTTCGAATGCGTGGAACAAAATCAAGAACAGGTATCAGCATTTGGAAATTGTCGGCTGTCCCCGTCGTCTGCTCAAAAACAACGCGAAGAGTGTTCCCTTCGAGCGCATAGAGGATGGTCTTCGTATACCGGTCATCGTGAGCGGCCACCATCTCTCGACGGCAGCGGAGCAGGGGGGTATCACGACCGGGCAACAGGAGCTCGCGATCGCATATGCATTGGTCTTGTTCAGGCCCTCCAGAGGGGCAGCTCTTGTCTCGCGGGAAGCGAGCATGGTGTGCCTCCAGCCAAGTATCAAGGTCGAAAGAAGCCGTGGCAACCCCGCGGAGCCAGTAGTCTCCAATGGGGGCGCTGTCCGGGCAGTCGCCGTGGATACGCCGCTTGAATATGGCGCGGACTTTGTCTTCCGGCGGGTAGGCCGATGTCGATGCATCCGCAGCGTCCGGACTCTCTGAGCGCGCATCGGCATCTATCACGTCCGCATCTCGAACTTCGGCATCCTGGTGGGCCGACGAATCGCGCGAGTGGCATCCGACCAGCAGGAGAACGAGCGGGGGCAAGAGAACGAGCTTCATGTTTCCTCCGACCATTTTCCCCTCGCGGAAGTTGAGGCAGACTCCCGATCAACGGATAGCTTTCCCAAAAAATCGGTGAGAAATTTGAAGTCTGCGCGAATCATCGCTTGATGAATCGCGTCGATCTCCGCTTTGAGCCACGTCGTCTTCGGCTCCAATTTGCATGCGATTCTGACGGCTGTTCCACTTCCGTCCGCATGCGCCTGAAAGAGGGACAGTCCCGAATCATCCTCAGAATCGACAAATGACCAGGAGTCACGGTTTGCGAGCGCGAGATCTCCCCAGCTCGGCGCATGCCCAACATCGTAGAAGTCAAATCGTGTGGCAATCATCAACGTCTGCGGCTTGCCCGACGGAATCTTGACCGGCTGCACCGCGTTTGGTGAGCGCCCGTATCTGAACGTTTTCATCGAGCTGCGTTCGTGTGTACCGTGGCAGCTTCTCACTGCCAGAGAGCGCCTGACGCAAGGATGCCGAATCGACATCGGACAGGCAACCGGATCCCCCACCCGGGCGATCGGCTTTCTATCGGCGTCCGTCAACGACTCTCCCGTGAGGACGACCCCACCATGCGAAGTTTTATCTCCTACAACGATAAGTGGGTTTCCCATGATTTGCCCTCACTTCAGATGATGGCTTGTCATTATAGGCGAGGAACGGCAGTGCGACCAGCGAAGATCTGGGTTCGCCTCAGCGGTCATGGTCCGAACCACCACGACTCCCAGCGAAAGGCTCCTCGAACAAACCCCCGGCCGCTCACTCACATTCTTGCGCGGTCTCACCAAATCGCGAGTGCTGTGTACGAGACGTACCAATCCGTGATGAATTCGCGGAGCGCGGCGACCCGCGGGTGATCGGCGAATTGCCCAAGCGTGCTGACCGCAATCACGTCGGGAGATCTCAGCTTGGTCTCGTCGCGATGAGCCTTTTCGTCGGGCATCTCGCCGCTGATGACCATGCCCTTCCCGCGATTGAAGTTGAGGAACTTGAAGGGCCTGCCGAAGTTTGCCCCGCGTCTCCACTGAAGCCACTCCTCTGAAACTTCGGGCCCCTTTTACCTTCCTCGAGAGACAGGGGATAAGTGATGGGTTGCTTGGGCCGTTCGCGATACTTCAATTCGATGGTGGTGGGACCGTCTTGATCCGAATTGAAAGCACTCCGAGAGAAAGTTGAGGACATCAAAGACCGTGGACTTGCCACTTCCGTTGGGTCCGAGCAAGACGGTCAAAGGTCGGGCTGGAAGGTGGCCGGCTGACCATCAGAGGACTCCTTTCACTCGGCGGCGCCGGGATCCTGATTCGTGCGGCTGCGCGAGGTTCGTTTGATGGCAGGCTCGGGATTCGTGCTGAGTCGCGCGAGCATCTTCTTCGCTTCTGGGGAATCGGGATGATTGGCAATCCATTCTTCGAGAGAAGTACGTGCCTCGCGGTGGCGGCCGGAAGCGTCCAGAGCGCCGGCGAGCAAGATGCGCGGCTCGACGCTGTCGTCACGTGCTGCCCATGCATCGGCGGCGCGGCGCGCTTCGCGCGTTTCGCCCGCGCGCAACGCGGCAATGCCCCAGGCCTTGAGAGCTCGTGGATCCGTGGCGTGCTCGCGCGCGGCTGCGCGCGCTTCGGTGAGACGATTCTTGGCGTCTTCCGTCGGTGCGGGACTTTCGTGCGCGGCGGCGCGCACGAGGAGACCGGGATTCGTCTCGGCGGCGGCTGGCGCAGCACGGACGGGCGGCGCGGCGCGCCTTGCAGCAACGGCTCTTGGCGTCGTCGTCGCAGATTCGCTTGCACTATGCACGGGTGCAGGCGCGGGCACGTCGTCGGCCTCCGTTGACTGTGCGGCCTCGGTGCTCGGCGCCTGCGCGGACGCTTCGGGCGGAGACTCGGCGTGCAGATCCGGCAGGGATGTGATCGCCGCAGGCTCCGCGCGGTGTGCGAGGAGCGGGAGTCTGTCTTTCAGACTCAGAATGCCGATCGCGCCGATCGATGCGAGGAGTGCCGCGGACGCGAGAGAGCGTGCGCGCGAGCGACGGCGATCAGGCGCCTTCACGGCTTTTTCGAGCGCTTCGCGCATCGCCTTGGCGCTGGCGAAGCGCGCGTCCTTCGACTTGGCGAGCGCCTTGAGGACGATCGCCTCGAGCTCGGAAGGGATGACCGCGTTCGGCGCGCGCTCGCGCGGTCGCTCCGGCTCTTCGCGAAGCTGCTTGCCCATCACGACGACGGCGGATCCTTCGAAGGGACGGCTGCCGGTCACGAGCTCGTAGAGCACGCAGCCGAGCGCGTAGAGATCGCATCGCGCGTCGACGGTCTCGCCGGCCACTTGCTCGGGCGCCATGTACTCGGGCGTGCCGAAAACGGCGAAGCCCTTCTGAGGCTTGTCGCCTGCCGCCGTGTTCGTCTCGGCGACCGCCATGGCGACGCCGAAGTCGAGCAGCTTCAGATCTCCGTCCGTCGTAAGAAAAAGATTCTGTGGCTTGAGATCCCGATGCACGAGCCCGGCACCGTGCGCAGCTTCGAGCGCGCGTGCGGCCTGGATGGCAAGCAGGCTCGCCGCGCGCCACCCCATGCCCTTGTCGGCATGTCGATCGAGCGTCTCGCCTTCGAGCAACTCCATGGCGAGAAAGACGCGGCCGTCGATGGATTTCCCGAAGTCGTGGAGGCGTACGAGGTTCGCATGCGAGAGCTTCGCGATGGCGCGCGCCTCGCGGCGAAAGCGCTCCACGGCATCGTGGGCCGCCGCATGTGCGGACGACAAAACTTTGACCGCGTAGCGCCGCCCGAGCTCGGTGTGCTCGGCCTCGAAGACTTCGCCGCTCGCGCCTTCGCCGATCTTCCTGAGCAGACGGTACGGCGTGCCGCTGAGTACGCTCGCGTCGGCCTGCATGTGCGCTGCGTGGACTGCCATCACGCCGCTTGCCGGCGCCGTCTCCACGTCGCGATGCAGCTCGCGCGCTTCTTTGAGGAGCTTCGCGAACTGTGCGCGCGACCGCGCGGGCTCGTGCGACCAGAGCGTCCTCATCAACGCGGAAATGCGCGAACGCGTGCTGCGTTCACCTCTCTTGCTCGCGGGCGCCTGACCGAGCACGCGCGCGAGATCGGTCGAAGCAACCGAGGCCGACGCATAACGCTCGTCTGGATCATCCGCACATAGCTTCTGGATGATCGCGTCGAGCTCGCTCGGGACGCCGCACGTCTTTGCGAGCTCTGGGATCCGAAACTGTCCGGCCGCAACTTCCTCGAGATGCTTGTGCGCTTCACCCGATAGGAGCCGTTTGCCTGCGCACAGCTCCCAGAGCATGACGCCCATCGCGTAGACGTCGATGCGACCGTCGCCGATTTGCTGGCGCGCGACTTCGGGCGCGACGTAGCCGGGCTTGGCGAAGACGACGCCCGCAACGGTGTGGCAGCGGCGGTTGTGTCCGCGCGCCGTGCCGAAGTCGATCAGCTTCACTTCGCCCGCGTGCCCGATCATCACGTTTTGCGGTGACAGATCGCGATGCACGATGCCGAGCGGCGTGCCGTCGGTGCTGGCGCGTTCGTGGACGTGCGCGAGGGCCTGACCCATCTCGATGGCGATGGCGACGGCTTCGGGCCATCCGATCCGCGCGCCGGTCTGCACGGCGCGCTGACGGAGCTCGGCGAGCGATCGACCTTCGACGTACTCGACGACGGTGTATGGCTCGCCGTTTTCATCGGTGGATGCTTCGAGAATCTGCGCGACACCCGGATGATTGAGTTGGGATTGCACGCGCGCTTCGTCGAGAAAGCGCGCGAGAAAGGATCCGTCGTGGATGTGATCGCGCCGCACCGTCTTGACGATGATGGGGCGCTCGGCGCCCTCGATGCCCGTCGTGGCCGCGAGGAAAACGTCGCCCATTCCGCCGCGCGCGAGGAGCTTGAGCAAGAGCAGGCGCCCGAAGACGCGCGGCAGCGGGATCTCGTCATTCGCCGACGACAGCCCTTTGCTCTCTGCGCTCGCGGCAGCCTTTGCTTCGCTCATGCATGCTGCAATAAAGAGGGCAGCCATGGCGGGCCAAGTTAAGTGGACCCCACCGCGCTTCTCGCTTCGCTCGCCGCGCGTGCTCCCCTTGGGCTGGTGCTCGTCAGGCGCGCCAAGGCGCGCGCCTTCCTGCGCGCCGCCAGGGGAGCCCCTCCTTTCGAGGCTGCCGGCGTCATGGTGGATTGCGGGGTCTACACGCTCTCAGAGCGAGTTCGACAGCCGTCGCGAGCGAATCGAGGCTAGGGCGGAGCGCGAGGAGCCCGCGTAAACGTGACTCTTCGTACGTGCGCAGGCACCGCAGCGCCCACCTGAGGTCCCGCCGAAGGCGGGCCGACAGCGCCGAAGGCGCCATCGAAGCGAATCGATTCGCGCAGCAGGCTGGCGAACTCGCTCTCAGACACCGAGGACACGAACGGTGGGGAATACGGTCTGCAGGCGAAGCAGATCCTCCACGTCCGACGTGAACACCGTGCCTCCTCGGCGCGCGGCGGTGGCCATGACGATTGCGTCGATACTCGTCGCCGAAGGAACGGCGGCAAGTGCTTCCCCCGTCAGTCGGACGAGTGCGTTGTCCGTATGCTCGACGATGACAGATGCCAGGATTTTCTCGCGCAGATCCGTTCGGCCGCGCCACCACTCGACGACGCACATGCTCGGAACGTAGATAGGTGTCTTGTCGGCAAACGCCGTTTTGAAGACGGCTACCATGCGCTGGCGATTTCGTTCGAGCGCGAGCAGGGCGCCGGTGTCGAAGGTGAGTGGCATCACGTTGCTCTGCGGCGCCGTGGTGCCTGGATGACCTTCGGAGTCGCAAGCTCTCTGCGAATTGCCTGCATCTCGCTGTCCGTAATGCGTTCGCCTTCGAGCATTCGCAGGACTTCTTCTGCGGCTTCCTCGCGCTTGAGCGTGGCCACCATCTCATGGACCACGGCGGAGACATTGCCGCGGTGAAGCCGTTTGGCGCGCGCCGAAATGATCGCGAGATCATCCGTACTTACCGAGATGCTGATCTTGCGGCTCCCAATGCCGTGTTCTCTCCGCATCCGTTGCTGCATGCTACCACGGTAGCAAATATTGTCCTGTAGCTACAATCTATGTGGGCCTGAGGGCCGGCGCTCGCGTTGCCCCGAATCGCGGCCCGTCACCCGGGCGTGGTTCGTGAGAACGTGCGGAGTGCTGCGTAGGACGTAGGTTTCCGCGCGGCACTCTCGCGTAAGCATGCAAAGTATGAACGCATGGGTACGTGAGTCGCCCCAAATCCTACGAGGACGTCAAGGCACTCTGCCCGGACGTCCTCGCGCGGTCTCGTTTAGGGTATCGAACCCTCCAAGAAGCCCTCCACGATTGGTCCGTCCTTGGGTGCGTCGCCGCAGGCGTCATCTGACGCCGGCACGGTCTGCGCGGCAACGTGACCGCAATCGCTGTTGGACTCCTCCATGGTTACCATTGCTTTGCCAGCGTTAGCGGGAAGCGCGTTGATGCTGGCAGCAAAGTTCCTCGTGGGGATTGGATTCACGACGTGATCCTGAGTTGACACGAAGTATTTCGACTTGGCCTGTACTGCTGCCGCCGCGGCATCGAGGGACTTGACGTTGAGGGTGGGGGTGGCGCTGACGTCGTGAGCGAGCATGGCTTTGAGCTGCCCGCGCCAATCATTCCCATCGAAGCCTGAGAATGCAACTTCCGTGTTTGCAAGCCACGTGTCAAAGTCCTCTGTTTTGACGGTATTCACTTGGTTCTGCGGCGTGGTCAGAACCAGGTTGAGAATATCGATGGCCGCTTTGAATACGGGTTTGCCGGTGTAGTTCCCATCATTGAAGAGTGGATCGTTCTCCAGCGCACGCAGGTCGGACGTCCAAAGCAGCTTATCTTGGGACGTGAGCTGCGGGTCGCCAACGATTGCCACAATCTTATCCATGAAGTCTGGATAGCTTACGCTCCACTGAATGGCCTGCATGCCGCCCATGGAGATGCCGGCAACGGCGTGAATGTGATCGACCTTGAGGATATCCTTGACGAGATGGTACTGTGTGTTGACCATGTCTCGAATGGTGAACATCGGAAAGTTAGGGCCCTGCTGGCCAGGGGCACCGGTGGACGGGCCCGACGAGACACCGTCACCGAGCGAGTCAACGAGCACGAGACAGTACTGGCTTATGTCGACGTAATACCCAGTCAGGTCCGCAGTCTTGCCCGAGCTGTCGAACGGGACGAGGGGCACGAGACCTGCCGTGTTTCCGGTGAAATACGTGGGCCAAAGGACGATGTTCGACCCGTCCGGAGCAGGCGTGCCGAACATTCGATATCCAAGATGGCAATCTTGAATGACCCCTCCGCCCTCGAGTTGGCACGTGCCAAGATCGGCTCTTATCAAATTAGGATCGTTAGCAAAAGGGTCCGAGCCGCTGTCGACGGTGCTACTGTCTTTAGAAGCGTCCGTGTTGTTGATGTTGCCGTCGGGCGTACCGCTGTCGGGTGTATTGCCATTGCCGGAGTCGTCCGAACTCGATGAGCAAGCCGCAGCGCCAGCAACGGCGAGCGTGAAAAAGGTTGCGAGGATGAAATAAACGGAAGGTGTTTGAATTAGCTTTCGCATGCTAAAGCCGCGCTAAGCACACGGCATGCCGGAGGCTGTCACACCCACTCGCCCGTTCAATATCGAGTCAATATCGAGTGAACGTAGGGGACCGGGTGCCCGCCCGTGGTGGATCTTTCGGTCTGTACCGGACACGCGGATCACGGGTCTTCATTCTCTTCGTTCTCTCTCGACTGCGCTCGCGTCGTCGTCGTTGTCCACGCAGGGCAAATAACCACGGTAGCCGCCGGCATCTGCGCGTGCCTCAGTCAAAGCTTCGTTGAGGCGCGCGGCGAGGTCTGAGTGTTCCTTCAGTGTGGTGAGCGCACAATGAAGTGGCTCGCGCTGTCCCGCGGTGGTGATGACGACAAGCCGCCCCGTGCCCTCGAGGTGGTCAATCGCGCCGAGTGGGAAGAACTGCTCCCGAAGTCCGTCCGACTCGACGGCGAGGCCCGAGACATCCATCGTGAGGGTGTACGGGTGCTGGGCCGGCTGCCGGCGGCGTCGAAGGTAACGCCACGGGCGGTCCAGCAGCACGGCGGCGACGATCGCTGGAAGGAAGAAGCTGGCGAATATGACGCGAATCATCGCCTCTTCGCCGAATTTCCAACCGAGCCACGAGAGGACCCCAGTTACGAGCCAAAGTGAGAGCGCGCCGATCCCCATTGAGAGCACGACGAGGACGCTCTCGCGGAGACTGCGTGTGCGGGGTCTGAGGATCCAGGTCCGCCTTGCCTCCGCCGCCTCCGGCTCTGCGAGGGCCCGCTTGAATTGCGCGAGCTCCGCGGCGTCGCGGGCGTCACCGTCGACGGCGACGAGATCGAGCGCGACGCCGTTCGGAACCGGCCGCTCGGTCCAAGGCAGACTCATGGGCGCTTAGCCTCGTGCTCGAGTGATCTCGGCGAGCTCGCTCTCGGTCAGAGAGATTGTGCGCGCGGCCCAATTCTCTTCGAGATGGGAAAGGGATCCGGTCCCCGGGATGGGGAGCATGGTCTTCGAGCGGGCGAGCAACCATGCAATGGCAATCTGCGCTTCCGTTGCATGGTGGGTGGCGGCGATGCGCGCGAGGGTGGGGGATGCAACCTTGTGGGGTCCCGGTATTGCAAGAGGGAAGAATGGTAAAAACGCAATCCCCTCTTTCGCGCAGAAATCGACCATTTCCTCCTGACCCGCGACGGAGCCAAGGGGAAAGGAGGCGAGACGCTTCTCCCCCGCGGCAACGTTGTAGAGATTTTGGACTGTGACAATAGGAGTTTTTGCGCACGCCTCGCGAAGGTCGGTCAGCGTGACGTTGCTTAGTCCGATATGACGGATCTTCCCTTCTTTCTTGAGCGCGATCATCCCGTCGAGCGCTTCGTGAAACGTCACGCCGCCATGGTCCATCCAGCGCAGGTGCGCAATATCGATGCATTCGAGGCCGAGCGTGCGGAGATCTTCCTCGCAGCCGCGGCGAAGCTCGTCGGGCTTGATGAATGGAGCCCATCCTTTGTCCGGTGTGCGACGTCCGCCGAGTTTCGTCGCAAGCACCAGATCTTTTGGATATGGATAGAGCGTTTCTTTGATGAGACAATTCGATACGAGCGGCCCGTAGTACCAAGACGTGTCAATCAAGTCGATGCCGAGCTCGACGACGCGTCGGAGGACCGAGCGCGCGCGTTCGGGATCCTTTGGCTCGCCCCAGACGCCGGGGCCGGGAAGCTGCATGGCGCCGAAGCCGAGGCGCCGAACTTCGAGATCTCCAATTCGAATCGTGTCAGGGGCATGCGCGAAGTCGTTCATGGTGCCGGCATCGTGCACCAGCTCGGTTGCCCCTGTCACCTCGAGCACCTCGAGCTGCGCCGCGAGCGGCTCTTTCGCCCAACGGCGACCCCTGCTAGGAGGCCGCCTCGGAGAAAGCGGTGCCGCGTCGACAAGATCTCGAGAAGATCCTCATCATTGGTGCAGGCCCCATCGTCATCGGGCAAGCCTGCGAGTTCGACTATTCTGGGACGCAGGGAGCGAAGACGCTCGCGCAGGAGGGTTACGAGGTCGTCCTCGTGAACTCCAACCCGGCCACGATCATGACCGATCCGGAGCTCGCTGCCCGGACGTACATCGAGCCGCTCGAGCCTCGCACGCTCGAGGCCATCGTGGCGCGTGAGCATCCGGACGCGATCCTGCCGACTCTCGGCGGGCAGACCGCGCTGAACCTCGCGCTCAACCTGCACAAGAAAGGCGTCCTGCACGCGTACGACGTCGAGCTTTTGGGCGCCAAGCCCGAGTCGATCGCAAAGGCCGAAGATCGCGCGCTCTTCAAAGCAGCGATGGAGAAGATCGGCCTGTCTTGTCCGAGGGCGGGGACGGCGCACTCGGTGGAGGAGGCTTGGGAGATCGTCAAAGACACTGGTTTCCCTGCGATCTTGCGGCCGTCGTTCACGCTCGGTGGCTCGGGTGGCGGCATCGCAAAGGACGAGAGCGAGTTCGAGACGAAAGTGGCGTGGGCGCTCGCGCAGTCGCCGACGCGCGAGGTGCTCATCGAAGAGAGCGTGCTCGGCTGGAAGGAATTCGAGCTCGAAGTCATTCGCGACACGAAAGACAATTTCATCGTCGTCTGCTCCATCGAGAACATCGATCCGATGGGCGTCCACACGGGTGACTCGATCACGGTCGCTCCCGCGATGACGCTGACGGATAAAGAATACCAGCGTCTTCGCGACGCCGCGCGCGCGGTCATGACCGAGATCGGCGTCGAGACCGGAGGCTCGAACGTCCAGTTCGCGGTGAGCCCCGAAGACGGCCGATTCCACGTCATCGAGATGAACCCGCGCGTGTCGCGATCGAGCGCTCTCGCATCGAAGGCGACCGGTTATCCGATCGCGAAGGTCGCCGCGAAACTTGCTGTAGGGTACACGCTCGACGAGCTGCGAAACGACATCACGGGCACGAGCGCCGCGTTCGAGCCCGTCATCGACTACGTCGTGACGAAGTGGCCGCGTTTCGCGTTCGAGAAGTTCCCCGGAGCCGACAGCACGCTCGGCACGCAGATGAAGAGCGTCGGTGAAGTCATGAGCATCGGCCGCACCTTCTGCGAGTCGCTTCAGAAGGCTGCGCGCTCGCTCGAGACGGCGCGCGACGGGCTCGAGTCGCTCGTGGGACGCGTGGATTATCGCGTGCTCGCCGAACCGAAGAAGCAGCGCGATCTCGCGATGGAGGCCGCGGAGATCGAGGCGCCGAGGACGCTGCCGCCTGCGCGCCAGGACGAGCTCGTTCGCGCGCTTCGCATCGTGGTCCCGGTGGGCCGTGCCGATCGGTTGTTTTACGTGGCCGACGCCATGCGCGCGGGGATCTCTCTCGAGGAGCTCTCGGCGCTCACGAAAATCGATCCGTGGTTTTTGGCGCAGATCGAAAAAATCACCCTTGCAGAGCAGCGCATCAAGAAGGGTGATTTGAGTGCCGAGTCACTCCACGAGTACAAGCGCCTGGGATTTTCGGACGCGCAAATCGGCAAACTCCGCGGGGTGCCTCAGGACGACGTCCGCGCGCTGCGCGCCAAGGAAAACGTGCACCCCGTTTTCGCGCGCGTGGACACGTGCGCGGCCGAGTTCGTGGCCCATACGCCTTATCTCTATTCGACTTATGAATCCGAGAGTGAGGCGCAGGCCAATCACGCGAAGAAGAAGATTGTCATTTTAGGCGGCGGTCCAAACCGTATCGGTCAGGGAATCGAATTCGATTATTGTTGTGTGCACGCGGTGGCCGCGTTGCGCGAGCTCGGATTCGAGACCGTCATGGTCAATTGCAATCCCGAGACCGTATCCACGGATTACGACACGTCCGATCGTCTTTACTTCGAGCCGCTCACGCTCGAAGACGTGCTTGCCATTTGCGAAGAAGAAAAGCCCATTGGCGTGATCGTGCAATTTGGCGGACAGACTCCGCTGAAGCTTGCCGTACCGCTCGAGAAAAATGGCGTGAGGCTCCTTGGCACGAGCGCTGACGCGATCGATCGCGCCGAAGACCGCGGGCGCTTCGACGAGATGCTCGCGAAGCTCTCGCTGCGCCGGCCGAAGAGCGGCATCGCACGAGGGGTCGAAGAGGCCTTCCAGATCGCCGATCGCATCGGCTACCCCGTGCTCGTCCGCCCGAGCTACGTGCTCGGCGGTCGCGCGATGATGATTGCATACAGCCGCGCCGAGCTCGAGGCGTTCATCCACTACGCCGTGGAGGCTGCGCGCGACGCAGGTACGCAAGCGATTCTCGTCGACGAGTTCATCAAGGACGCCATTGAAGTCGACGTCGACTGCATCGCAGATGGAAAGCGCGTCGTCATTGGCGGCGTCATGCAGCACATCGAGGAAGCCGGCGTGCACTCCGGCGACTCGTCGAGCGTTCTGCCTCCGCACTCGCTGTCGCCCGAAATCGTGATGTCGATCGAAGAGCAGACGCGCATGCTCGCTCTCGAGCTCGGCGTCGTGGGCCTCATGAACGTGCAGTATGCAATCAAGGGCGGCGACATCTACATCCTCGAGGTGAACCCTCGCGCGAGTCGCACGGTGCCCTTCGTGTCGAAGGCCACGCGCCGTCCGCTCGCGAAGATCGCCGCGAAGCTCATGGCGGGCATGACGCTCACCGAGCTCGGCATCGAGGACATCGAGGTGCCGCGCCACGTGGCGGTCAAACAGAGCGTCTTCCCGTTCGCGAAGTTCCCCGGCGTCGACACCATCCTCGGCCCCGAGATGCGCTCCACCGGCGAGGTCATGGGCATCGCCGACACGTTTGCGCGTGCATTCTACAAGAGCATGCTCGCCTCCGGGCTCGACGTGCACCCGGCCGACAAGGCTGCGCACCGCCGCGTCTTCATCAGCGTTCGAGCCGAAGACAAGCCCGTCGCGTGCATCATCGCGCGCCGCATGCGCGCCGCCGGCTACGAGATCCTCGCAACGGGCGGCACGGCAGCCGCGCTCCTTCGCGCGCGCATCCCGTGCGAGCGCATCAACAAGGTGCTCGAGGGCTCACCTCACGTCGTCGATGCGATTCGGGGCGGGACCATCGCCATGGTCGTGAACACGACCATGGGCGCGGTTGAAGTGAAGGATAGCTATTCGCTGAGGCGCCAAACGCTGCTCGCGAATATCCCGTACTTTACGACGATCGCTGCTGCGCTCGCGGCCTGCGACGCCATTGAATCCGCGCGCGGTGACTCGGGCGTACGCGTGCAATCCCTTCAAGAATGGGGAGTTTAACCGGCCTTCCCTCTTCCGAGATTGGCCCTGTTTTTGGCACTCCGTTTCGGATATTTTGGAGCATGTCCCTCCTCGCTGATTTCAAGAAGTTCGCGTTCAAAGGCAATGTGGTCGATCTGGCTGTCGGTGTCGTGATTGGAGGGGCATTCGGCAAGATCGTTTCCGCGCTGGTGGCGGATGTGGTGATGCCATTCGTTGCGCTCATCCTGCCGGGAGGGGATTGGCGCAGTGCGGGCATCGTGATGCGACATGCGGCGGATCCGAAAGACAATGTCATTCTCAAATATGGTGACTTGCTCGGAGCCGTTCTCGATTTTCTGATTGTTGCATTCGTGCTCTTCATCCTTGTCTCGAAAATTGTCAAAGCCGCGGAGGGCCGGTTCTCCAATCCCGCTGCACCCGAAGAGCCCACCACGAAGGAATGCCCCTTTTGTTTTGAGAGCATTCCTAAGAAGGCCACGCGGTGCAAGGCGTGCACGTCGCAGCTTGCAAGCTGAAGGCAGGTTATCGGCGCAGCGGGCCCTTGGTACGCCCGTCGATGGCATCGAGGTAGTCGAGCTGGGTGCTCGCGATCTCGAGATTGTCCTCCACGGCAATGCGCAACTTATTGGTTGCAGAGTCGTGCGCCGTTGCGAGCGAGGCGTCGACGCGAACGCGCGCGTTGGGCTCGCGCGAGTGGCAGAGGACGCGGGCGGCCGCGGTGCGGAGTTCGACGTCAGCGTCGGGATCTTCGAGAACGGTCCATAGATCTGCGGCGTCGATCGAGTGACTGCGATAGCCCGCGGAGGTGGAGAGCAACTGCCCAACCGTATCGAGACGCGACAGCCACTCGCGCGGGCTTTCTCCACGGCGGCGAAGGTTATCGACGCGCACACTGACGTCTTCTTTTTGCGTGCCCATGCCCTGCGCGCGGCTCACAGCGGACATCACCTGCGCCTTGAAGTTGCGCATGGCCTCGTCGCTGAGTCCGCGCCATGTGCCGGCTGCTGGGACATCAACGCGAGGCACATTCGGAAAGGTCGTAGAGACCGTCACACTGCCTTTGCTTCGCTCGACGTCGCGCACGCATGCATAAGGGACGTCGTAAGTCCCGCGCGGCGTGAGGATGCGCAAACCCTCGGGCATCATGACGATGTTCGGCGGTCCGTGACCGTACAAAAGCTTAGTCAGCTTGAAGAGGAGCACGCCAAAGGGACCGGTCAAGAACAACCACGCGAGATTAGACCACCCGATTGGGCTTGGCGCCGTGCGAAAGCCAATGGTTCCGAAGCCGTAGTGGCCGACGCCGAGGGCTTTGCGAATTCGATCGGCATCGGCGTCGTGCTCGACCTCGATTGCGATGGGTTCGTCGCGACCCTTGAGAGAGAGCGTGAGAAGCACACCGCGGGACGTGCGCGCTGTGGTGGCGCCGACGATCGATTTTGCGCGAATGCGCGTCGAGCGAAGACCGGCTTTCTTGATGTCCATGAAACCGGGACCGCATGCGATCTCGACGGATCGAGCGCGCCGCTGTCGTAAGGGCAGCATGGGGAGAAAGGCGGCGACGAAGACGAGCACCACAGCAAGGATGTTTAGGTCTCTGTTCTGAGTGTTGGCGCCGGCGATGATCAAAGCGAGGAGCACGATGAACGGAAGCAAGCGAGTTAGTTTCCCGCCTTGGGGATCGAGGAACGCCGCGCGCATCAAGCGCTCCTGGGGTGGCACACGTCGATGACTTCGAGCATGACCAGTTCGCTGCTCGTGGGGTCGTCCTCCATGACAATGCGCAACGGATTGGTTGCCTGCGTATCGTCGCGTACGGCGGCGACCGCGTTGTCGATGCGAACGCGCGCGCCGGGCTCTTGGGAGTGACGGAGGACGCGGGCGGCCGCGGTGCGGATCTCGATGTCGGCGTCGGGATCTTCGAGGACGGTCCATAGATCTACGGTGTTGATGAATTGGCTGCGGTAGTCGCCCTCGGAGGAGGAGAGCACCAGTCCAACCGTATCGAGACGTGACAGCCACGCGCGCGGGCTTTGTCCGTTGCGACGAAGGAACTCGAGGCGCGCCCCAACAACTTCTTTTTTCGGATCCAAACCATTCGCGCGGTCCACGGCAGACATCACTTGCGACTTGAAGTTGCGCATGGACTCGTCGCTGAGGCCGTGCCACGTGCCAGCGGCGCGGACGACGACTTGGGGCAGATTCGGCATCGAAGTGAGTACCAATACGCGATCCTTGCCGCGCTCGATGTCGCGCACGCAAGCATAAGGGATGTCACGTGGTTCGAGCCACGTGGGGATGCGCAATCCCTGGGTACCCATGATGATGGCGTTTTGTTTGAAGTGGGGGCTCACCCACGCAAGGAAGGAGAGGATGGATACGAAGGGAAAAAAATCGGACTTGTCGATGACACCGAAATTCACCTTCTCGCGGACGATGGCGATGAACCCGACGACGCCGATGAACATGCCGATGATGAACACAGCGAGGAAGACAACCAGGTTTTCCTTTATGCCCCGCCCAGTGTTGAAGATAACGAACCCGAAACCGCGATGGTTTATGCCGAGAGACTGGCGGATTCGATCGGCGTCCGCGTCCCGTTCGACCTCGATCGAGGTCGGTTCGTCGTAACCTAGAAGACCTGAAAGAGAGAACGTGAGAAGCACGCCGCGGGACGTGCGCGCCGTTGCTGCTCCGACGATTGATTTTGCACGAATGCGCCTCAAGCGAATTCCCGCTTTTTTCACGTCGACAAAGCCTAAGCCACACACGATCTCGACTTGCCTGCTCTGCTGCTGTCGCAACGGCAGAAGGTCGACGATGAAAATCAAGGATATCGCCGTGATGGTGAGCGGGTGCAGGGGTGTTAAGACAAAGAAGAAAAAGACGACAATCAATGCGAGCAGCGCAACAAACCGAGCAACGCGAACCAACCATCGGCCTTGAGGATCGAGGAACGTCGCGCGCATCGCCGCCACTTACGATAAGGAAGTAGCAGCCTGATGACCACGCCTCCGAAGTATGCGCTCGAGCCTCTGCTCGAGCACCGCGATCGCGCGGTCGACGACGCGAAGTCGGAGCTCGGTTCGGCGGTACGCACTTGCGAGAGCGCGGCCGAGGCAAAGGCACGCGCCGAACGCAATCGCATGGAAGCCGAAGAGCGCATGGCTGCCGTGAGAGCTGCGGAAGCCGCGCGTCTCGCGCAGGGAGGGCAACGCGCCCTCGATCTTGCGCGCGCACGAGACTGGGAGGTAGTCGCGCGTGCGGAGATGGAGATTCTGAAACGCGCCGTCGAGCAGGCGTCCGCGCACCTCGAACGAGCGCGCGAGAATGCAGCACGCGCTCGCGCGGTGCTCGCGCAGTCGATGGCGGAACGGGACGTGGTGGCCAGAGACAAAGACCGATTCGTGAACCGCGTGCGTCGTAACGCCGAGGCCGCCGAAGAAGAAGCGGCTGCAGAAGCGTGGGGAGGCACAGCGCGCATCCAAGGCGATCAGGCGGTGCGTGGATGAACGTGCGATCGACGTTGTTACTTTTTCTCGCGTGCGCGATCCCCGGATGTCGTTCCGGTTCGACCGCGGCTCCACCGAGCGTTAGCGCGCCGGTCAAGGCCGAAGCTGCTGCGGCGGTTTCCGCGGCGTCGCCCATTCCGGCCGTGCACGTGTTGCTCGATGATCCGCGTCTCGCCAAAGCAAAAGATTTCGATCGCAACAAGGATTGGGCGTCGGCTGCCCGTGCTGTCCACGAAGCGCGCCCGGCGGACCTGTCCGCGATGGATGCGTGCGCATGGGATTACCTCGAAGGGCGTTACGCACTTGCGAGCGGCGACGGGATCGTTGCCGCGGAGTCCTTCGCGCGCGCTGCCAGAGACACGTGCCTGCTTTCGTCGTATGCGCACCTTCGCGCGGCGCAATCGCTCTCGCGCTCGGGTCATGCCAACGAGGCGATCGCAGAGGCGCGCCTCGTGCCGGAGGATTTCGCGAGTCGCGGTGAAGTCGATCTGGTGATCGCCGAATCACTCGCGCAGAAAGGCGACCGAGCTCGGGCCTTGCCTCTTTGGCGCGCGTGGCTCGCGAAGAACCCGCGCGGCTCGCGCTGGGTCGACACGTCGGTGCGCATTGCCAACGCACAGCTCGACGGAGTCGATGGCAGTGCAGAGGCTCGCGCGCGCGACGCCTACGATCTTGCGACGAAGGTGGTCGTCGAGGCTCCGAAGCTCGCCGGTCCTTCCGGCGCCGCGGCTGCGCGGAGCCGTGCGGTTCTGTTGCTCCACGCAACGGATCCGTCCGTGCGCGAAGCGCTCTCGGAGAGCGAGCGTGCGAGGCAAGCGCAAGGCTGGCTCGACGCGAACGAGCCGGCGAAAGCCTTCGATCTCGCGAGCAGCGTGATTGCCGTCGTGAAAACAGGATCTACGTCGTGCCGTGCTGGGATCACGCGCGCGAACGCCGCGGCGAAGATGAGGAACCCCAAGGTCGACGCGTGGCCGGAGGCCGTTGCGGCGTGCGAGGGAGATCCGGATCTCGTGACGGCGCTTTTTCAGGGCGCGAAAGCCAAGGCTGGCAAAGATCCAAAGCTTTCCATCGACTGGTACGCGCGCGTCGAACGGCTCTTTCCCGCGCATCGCCTCGCCGACGACGCGCGCTACCGCGGTGCGCTGCTCGTCCTTGCGAGTGACGACGAAGATCACGAGGCGCGCGCCGAGCAGATGCTCCTCACGCTCGAGGATGCGTATCCGGCGGGAGACATGCGCGGTGAAGCATTTTTTCGCCTCGCGCTAGATAAGATTCAAAAAGGGGATTGGGAAGCGGCCAAGCTCCCGCTCGATCGCGCGTTCGAGATCGCGTTGGAACGCCCGAGTTCGCCGGCATCTGCTCGTGCCGCTTACTTTCGGGCGCGCGCCTCCGGGGCAACGGGAAACGTCGAGGATGAGAAGAGGCGTCTCGCGGCGGTGCTTCGAGAGTCCCCATTTGTATATTACATGCTCCTGGCGCACGCGCGGCTGGCTTCACTCGACACCGAGCTCGCGACGCGCACGCTCGCGGAGGCAACGCTTCGCGACGCGGGCACCGTGTTCCCGTCGCACCCGCTGCCGGTCCTCGCGTCTGCCGGTGTCGTGCGCGCCATACGGCTACTCGAGGTTGGCGAGATCGATGCAGCGAAGCGTGAGTTCTCTGGGACGGGCGCATTCGCGGAGAACGCCGATCCCGAAGGTGTGTGGGCCATCTCGACCATCTACAACCGTGCGGGGCTGCCGGAGCTCGGCTCCGCATTTTCGCGTGGAAAGTACACGGATTTCTCCGCGCATTACCCGGAAGGCAAGTGGCGCGTGGCGTGGGAGGCCGCGTACCCGCGCGCGTTCGAGCCGATCGTCGCCCGAGCATGTGCGCAAAACTCGCTGCCAACGTCGCTCGCATGGGGGATCATGCGCGAGGAGTCGGGCTTCGTCGCGGATGCGAAGAGCTTCGCGAACGCGTTCGGACTCATGCAACTCATCGTGCCTACGGCAAAGCGGGTGGCGGAGGGAACGCCGTTGCCGTTCGACGAAGCGTCGCTCAAAAAGCCTGAAGTGTCGATCGCGCTCGGGACGAAGCTTCTCGCGAAGCTGCGGGCGTCGCACGTGCATCCGGCGCTCGCGATCGGCGCGTACAACGCGGGCTCGGGAGCCGTGGACCGGTGGGTCGGCGCGCGCGGCGGCGAAGATCTCGACGTCTTCGTGGAGCTCGTGCCGTACGAGGAGACGCGCAACTACATCAAGCGCGTGCTCGCGAGTCAGGCGGCGTACGCATATCTCTATGATCCGGCCGCGTTGAAAGAAACGCTCGGTCTTTCCTTCAGGGTCCAGCGTTGACGAGCGCGCCGGTGGGGTGCGGAGTGCATGACGGAGAGCTCTTCGTCGTGCCTGGTGAGAGGCACGTCGAGAGACTTGCGCGCGAGGGACATCGAGCCGAGACGCGTGCCGCACTTCGGTCTCGGCTTGCCGTGGCGCTCTTGCCGAATGTCGCGTTCGCTGATGCGCGCGAGTGCAGACTCGTGCTCGGCATGGCGCTCGACGACGTGGCGCGCAACCAAAAGGTTGCCCCATCGCGGCAGCTCGATCTCTTTGCGAGCGAGGAAGGTGACGCTGCGCCGGCTGATGCTGCGCTGGCCCACGATGCGCTTGCAGCGGCGCACGCGCGCGGCGGCGCCTCGTGGACGGGCATGACGTCCGCGCTCGACGACGCGATCACGACGCTGCGTGCGCGTGGAGTTACGGTGGCGATGCTCGAGCGCGTGGCCGCGCGCAGAAGCGGCGTCATGGCAGAGCGGGCACGTACTCTCGCAACGGCGATGACGGCGCTCGACGCGCATCTCGTGAGCTTCGGCGCGCACGATGAGCGGCTCGCCGGAGCCATGCTCGCGCAAATCATTGCAGCGTCGGACGCTCGCGATCTCGTCGGCATCGTCGGCGCCGCGCGTCTTCGTGCGCGATGGCTGCTCAAGTGGGAGCCATCGGATCTTCTGTGGTGGCGCGCGCTCGATGACAAGCTTTCCCCCCGCGGCTTTGCGCGTATCGTCCTCCCCGCGTTCGAGCATCGTCTCGAAGGAACGCGCGAGCCCGATCCGCTCGAGACGTTGACCGAAGACGTCGCCCGCTTGCTCGACGCAGCGCCGGAAAGCGAGACCATCGTGCCCGTGCTCGGGGATCTGTCGCTCGGTTCGTCGCTCGCACCGGATCTCCGTCGTGTCTCGCTCCTACAGGTCGGGGATGCAGCGGCGCAGGCGCGCGAGGCCGTCTCGATCATTGACGCTGCGCTGCGAGGTGGTGCGTCGCTCGAGCGCATCGTCGTCGCTCTCCCGGTTACGGATGAGCGAACGCTCGGGCCGCTTCGTCGCGCGTTCAACGAAGCTTCCATCGCGTCGTTCGACGGTCGAGGAACTTCGCCGTCGCAAGCGCCGATCGTTGCGTGTGCATTTGCCGTCCTCGACGTCGCCGACACGCTCTTACGCCAGGACGTGGCGCGCCTGCTGCAGTCTGGTTACGTCGATGCGCCACGGCTCGGTCCGCCGGGAGCCGCAGCGCGCGACGTGGGCCGAGCCCTCGTTCGCATTGCGCACAAACTCGAGACGCGCGCGACCGCTGCCGGTGAGGACTCGCGCTCTCGCCTCGTTCGCACGGTGACGTCGCACGGACGGGGCGCATTCGAGCGTGTGAGCGAAGAAGAAGATGCGCTCGACGAAGCGATCTCCACGAGGCTCGCCGAGGTGCTCGAGGCGCCTGCGCAGCACAAAACGCGGATCGATCGAATCGTCGCCGCGCGCGCCGTGTGGAGCGCGCTCGGACTCGGCGCGCGCGCTGGGCGCGGAGGGCTATCGACCTTCCGCAGCGACGACGCGCCGGTCGGCGTGGCACGTGCCGAACGCGATGCGATCGCGCGTGATGCGCGCGCGTGGGATGCGCTGCTCTCGGCGATGGATCTCTACGAGAGGATCGCGCATCGGGCAAACGCGCTCGATCAGCTCGTCGATCCGGTGATCTTTCACTCCGAGATAGTAAATTTGCTCGATGCTTCGTCCGCGTCACCGAGCGCAGGTCGCGCGGGGGCGGTGCGCGTGCTTCGCCTCGAGGACGTCGTGGGCGACGCGCTCGATCTGCTCGTGATCCTCGACGCGAACGATGGTCTCTTGCCCCGCGACGAACCCCACGACGCGCTCGTCTCGGAGACGTTCATCGCGGCGCTTTCGCCCCTCGTGCCGCGTCGTGCGCGCGAGCTCTCGGCGTTGGCCGCGGCGGCATCGGACGCTGCACACATCGTCATGATCTCGGTGCGCGAGGATGAGGCGGGGGCGCCGCTCTTGCCTTCGCCGATCGTGACGTCGCTCGTGCGTGCCGGGCTGCCCGTGGCGAGCGCGCGTAAGGAGTCGGACATCGCGAACGTCACCCGCGATCTCGCGCTGCGCATCCGGCGCGAACGTGAACGCGAAGGCTTCTTTCTCGATCCGCAGCGGCCTCGGTCGGACGTGGTCGGCGAGCTCGTTGCAACGCCGGAGATGCGTGCCGTGCTCGCCCGCGCGACGGGGGGAGGCACGCACGCACGCGCTGCGCTCGCCGTCACGTCGCTCGAACGCTTCGCGCGATGTCCGTTCCAAGGTTATGCCCACGCCGTCATCGCTGCGCGCGAAGCGCAAGTCTACGAGGAGCTGCCGGATGCGCGCGAGGAAGGGACGCTCGTGCACGACGCGCTTGCGGCCGCATTCACCGCCACGCAGGGCGCGTGGCTGCAGCGGCCTCGTGACTGCGACGCCATCGTCGATGCGGGGCTTCGCGCGACCGACGAGATCCTCGATCGCTGGCAGGGGCACGCACCGCTTCGAGCCGTCGTGCGGCTGCGCGTGCGCGATTGCGTGCGCGCCGTTCTCGTGGACGCGTTGGCCGACGAGGAGTGGAACTTTGTGCTCGCGGAGAAGTCCTTTGGCGGGCGTGACGACGGCGGCTGGCCGGCTTTCGTGATCGAAGGGGCGTGTGAGCTCGTCGTCCTGCGCGGAACCATCGACCGTATCGATCGCGCGCGCGGTGGTACGTCGCCGCGAGTCGTAGACTACAAGCGAAGCAAGAGCACCGTTCGCGAGGCATCGAAGGGACTCGGCGTCACGGCGCTTCAGGTGCCGCTCTATGCGTGCGTTGCTGCGAAGATGCTCGGTGGCGAGGCCGCGGGAACGTACGTGCCGTTTTTGCCGCGCGACGTTCTCGATGCCGCGATGAACGAGCAGATCGAGACAACGGTGCGCGATCTTGCCATGCGCATGGAGAGTTCCACCCTCTCGTTGATCGAGCATCGCGCGCTCTCGCTCGTGACTCGTGTGCGCTCGGGCGGGCTCGCTCCGATCCCGGCGGATGAATCTGCATGCCGAGTTTGTGCCGTGAGCGGCGGCTGCCGCAAGCCACGGTTTGCGATGGCGCCTCTCGACGACGACGAGGAGGCGTAAGTGTCGCGTCTCTATGCGCCGCCAAGAAACCTCGTGCTCGCGGCGAGTGCAGGAACCGGTAAGACGCACGCGCTCGTGGGCGTCATCGTGCACCTTCTGGTGATCGGCCCAGCGTCGAGCAAGACGCGCCCTCGTCCCACGCCGCCCGAGCGCATCGTTGCCACGACCTTTAGCCGTAAAGCATCTGTCGAGATCCGCGCGCGCGTGTCCGCCGAACTCGAACGCCTGGGCGGAGCGCCCGAGACGTCGCCGTACATGGAGAGCTTGCGCACTCGCCTCGCCGACGAAACGTCGGCGCGCACGACCGAGCTCGTCACGACGCGTGCGCGCAAGGCTCTCGCGCATGTCGCGCAGGCACGTTTCGGAACGCTCCACAGTTTCGCGACGAGCATCGTGCAAAGCTTTGCCGTGGAGCTCGGTCTCGGCCCGGGCTGGACGCTCGCTCCGGAGGCCGACGCTCGCGCGCGAAGCGAAGAGGCTGTCGCGCGCGCCATCGAAATCAAGCTCGCTTCCAACCTGCATGCCGTGCGCGCCCTTGCCGAGGCTGCAGGCGGCATCGATCGGCTCGTCGCGGAGCTCCGAAGGATCCTCGTGCAGCTCGAAGAGGATGGTCGCTCGTCGCGTGATCTCGCCATTTCTGGGGCGGACGCGGAAGACATCGAGTCCACGATGCTCGCGTTCGTCGAGCACGCGCGCGCGCTCTCTCGGCATCCGCGCTTTGCGGGCGTCGCGCGCGAGCTCGCTTCGGCGTGGGACACCCGCGACGAGGAACGTATCGCGCGTGCCGTCATCGCGCTCGCGGCGATGCCCGCGAGGGTCAAGTCTCCGGAAGTCCAGGCGTTTGGAGAGTTTCGCGGGGGGCTCGCGGGCACGAGCAACGAAGATCGCGGACGGCGCCTGCTCCGCGCGTACCGGTCGCGTCACGTGTTCTCCGAGTGCGCGCATCTCGTGCGCGACGTGCTTGCCGATGCCGAGACTGCGATCGCAGCCGCGTCGCGCGCGAAGGCGGCGCTCAGTTTCGGCGAGATCCTTCGGGCCGCGCGCGAGCTCCTGCGCGACCGACCCGATGTGGCAAACGAGATCTCGTCGGGGATCGATGCGCTGCTCGTCGACGAATTTCAGGACACGTCGCGCGTTCAGCGCGATCTCCTGGAGCTGCTCTGGGCCAAGCCCGCGGCGCGCGCCGCTGGGCACGTTCCGCCGCTCGCGATGATGAGAGAGAGCGGACTCGTCGTCGTTGGAGATCGTAAACAGTCGATTTACGGTTTTCGTGGCGCCGACGTCGGTGTCTTCGCGGAGCTCGCAGTGGGTCTCGCCGGCGAGCCGGCGCGCGCCGCTCTCGGCGTTGCCGCGGGGGCGACCTGGCAGCCAGAGGAGCCGCTCGCAGATTTCTGCGCGCTCCGGCACAACCGGCGGAGCGTGCCCGAAGTGCTCGCGTTCGCGAATGCATTCAGCGCGCTTCGGTTTTGCCCTGCCGAGCCGCAGCCGGAGCTCTTCGAGATCGACTACGTCCCGTCGACCGAAGATCTGCTCGTGCCGGAGGAGCGCGCGCAGGCCACGGGCCACGCGAAGACGCCGCGCACGACGTGGCTCGAGATCACGCCGAAGGGGAGCACGTCGAGTCGCCTCGAAGAAGCGCTCGTCATCGCCGAGCGCATTGGTGTGCTCGTTGCGACCAATGCAACTAATCAGTTGCGCGTCGGGAAAGATGCGCGTGTGCCGGCGTACCGTGACATCGCGGTGCTCGCGACGACGAACGCCATGCTCGACGCGGTTGCGTTCGCTCTTGCGCAGGCCGAGATCCCGTACGTCGTCGCGGGGCGGAGCTTCTTTCGAACGCGCGAAGTAAGAGACTTGCTCGCGATGCTGTCGCTCGTCCTCGATCCGAGCGATCGGCTGGCAGCGCTCGAAGTGTTGCGGGGGCCGTGGGCCGGAGTCCACGACGAGACGCTGTTCGGACTCACCTTGCCCGAAGGAGGTCTTGCGAAACCGGAACACTGGATTTGCCCGCCTCACCCGGCGCTCGTCCGCGAGGAGGATCGCGAGAACCTCGGCGCCGTTGCCGCGTGTGTCTCCGAGCTCGCGCGGTGCGCCAATCGTCTCGGTCCGGGCACCATCTTGCGGCACGCCGTCCGTGCGCTCTCGTTCGACGCCGTGCTCTGTGCTCTTGCGCGTGGCGAACAGCGCGTCGCGAACGTGCGCAAGCTCCTCGCGATCGCCGATCGTCATGAGGATGCGCGTACGTTTCGCAAGTGGCTCGAGGATGCGTCCGTAGAGGAGTTCTCGGAGTCGGAGGCAGCCACCTTCTCGGAAGAAGACGACGCGGTTCGGCTGCTGACGGTGCACGCGAGCAAGGGTTTGGATTTTCCGATCGTCTTCGTGCCCGAGATTGCTGCGGCCCTGCCTCCGGCGAGCAAAGGCGCGGCGCGTGTTGCGATGAGCACGGGCAACGCGCAAAACGTCCTCGCCGTACGAATTGCCGACGACGCCGGGATGATCCTCGAGCCGCCGTCGTACGCAAAGGCGTATGCGAACGCGCGGCGCCGCGAGCGCGCGGAGCGCCAGCGCCTTGCCTATGTTGCGGTGACGCGCGCGGCCGATGCGCTGTTTCTCGTAGGCGGGAGCTCGCGTGAAGGAGCGCGCGATCCCGGCGCATCATCGCTCGCGGCGCTGAGAGCTCTTGCCTCTGACGAGCAAGCGGCCGCCTCGGCATGTCTCTCCGTAGAAAAGGTCAACGTGCCCGCGCCCGTCACAGGCCATCGTGTTGGGCGCGACGATGCGGCGACACTGCACGCGACGAACTCGGACGCGCGCGCGTCGTCCCCCAGGCCCTTGCCGCCGGCGTGGCGCTCGCTGCCGATCGCGCCGACGGCCCTCGCAGATTTCAACCACTGCAAGCGTCGCTTCGAGCTCGTGCACCTGCTCGGACTTCCAGAACACGTGCGAAATTCCCGTCCAGATACGAGCAGTTCCGACGTCGGAACTGTCGACGCTCGCACGCAAGGGATCCTCGCGCACGCCGTTCTCGAGCGTGTGCCGCGTGACGCCTTTGCGTCGGATGCTGCAGGCGAATTCGTCGGTCTCGCGCTCGCGGCGGAGGGCGTCCCGGTCGATCACCCGCAGCATGCCGCGATCGCCGGGCGCGTCACGCGTTTCTTGCGCGGAGCATACGCAGCACGAATTGCGAGTGCGGGAGCGGACGTGCATCGCGAAGTAGCCTTCGTTCTCGACGTGGACGACGCCCAAGGACGAAGGGTGACGTTGCGAGGCAACATGGACCTCGTCGTAAGCTGGCCGGAGGGATCGCTCGACGTCATCGACTACAAGAGCGGCCGCAACTTGCCGGTGCTCGAACAGCATACCGAGAGCGAGTCCGACGCCGTGCTCGCACGCTCTGCTGGTTACGCATTTCAGCTCGATGTCTACGTGCTCGCAGCGCGCGCCATGTTTCCAAAAGCCTCGAGCCTGCGCGCCGGTCTCGTGTTTCTCGGTGGTGGCGCGGCAGAGCCGGTGTGGCGCGTCATCCCCGAGGAGGAGACCATCCGTGCGCGGCTCGCGAGCCTCGGCGCCGAACTCGTGCACGCGCGCTGGAGTGGATCGTTCCCTCGCACTTCGCTCGATCGATGCAAATCGATCTATTGCGGCTTCATCGGCCGCTGTCACTAGTGCCGTTCGGCAGAAGTTCGGCTGGATTCGCCGAACTTCTGCGCGATGCGCTGCTTCGCAGCGTCCGAACGGCACTCTCCCTTTCTTGGGGGCTCCGCCCCCCGTCCCCTGAAGCCGCTCCCGCGGCTTCTCCTCGTGCCGCCCTTTCCGGGCAAGTCCAACAAAACTTCTGCCGGCGGCACTAGGATATGGGGCGGCCACGGGGGGCCGCCCCTACGAATGTGTTGATGGTTGTAGGGGCAGGCCCCCGTGCCTGCCCCGCGCCGCGCGCTTGAAAGCGGTTCTACGTGTGTGGCAGCGGAATTGACGCATAACCATCGCGTGTGACGACGATGTGATCGAGCAGAGGCAACCCAACGGTTGCAGCGGCCTGCGCCACGTTCTCCGTGAATGCGATGTCTTCCGCGCTTGGTGTGGGATCTCCGCTTGGATGATTGTGCAGGAGGCAGAAGGCGCTTGCTGCCAACCGCAGGGCATGCCGCAGTGGATCGGATGGCCGTACGGACATGCCGTGCAAGCCGCCTTGCGCGACGCGCCTTGCTGCGCGAAACCGACTCCGCCCGTCAACGGCGATGAGCCACAGCTCCTCGTGATCGAGCCCGCCGATGCGCCGCGTTCCCCACGCCGCAACGTCGCGACTGTCACGTATGTGCGGTCTCGCCGATGTTGGTTCTTCGGCAGCGCGACGACCGAGTTCGAAGGCTGCGACGAGAGCACGCGCTCCGCGGGTCGGAGCACGCGTCTTTTCCCTGATGAGTGATGCGATCTCGTCGACCCCAGCGCGCGAGAGGCCTGTCAGACCGCCGAGTGCGTCGAGCAGATCGATGGCCCTCTTGTACTCTGCTCCTTTGCGATCGGACGACGGTCGCTGGTTCAGCACGGTTGCAACGAGATCGGCGGCCGAAAGAGATTCGAGATCGAGGAACGGACGCGCGGCGAGAACGCGTGGATCACGCACGGTGTGGCCCATGGCCTCGCTCATCGCAACGTTGGTGCCGTTGCTATTGAGGCTCTATTTCGCGTGAATTCATGTTGGCGAGCCGTCGCCCGACAACGTTGCGCCTGTCATCGACGGCGGCGGCGCGCGATCCACCCGACGAGAGAGAGCAAGACGAAGATGCTGCCGGCGACGTGTGTGCTGCGCGCATCTTGCTGTCCGACCGAACACCCCGATGAGCCACCGCCGCCACCATTCGGAGGTGATATGCCGATGTCGGTCAACTTGCATGTCGCTGCTGCGCCTCCTCCGCACACGGCGCACGAACTGCTGATACAACCTTTCACGGCCGTAAAGAGATTCCCTGCTTCCGGGTATTGCTGCAAGCACGACGCCTGGCCGCTCGAGGTTGTCGCGTTGGCGAAACATGTTTCGAATGCAACCAAATCGGGGTTCGCGTAGAAACTGCTTGCGAGTGGAGCGCACTGCTGATTTCCAGACGTGACGATGGTCTCGCACGCATCGCAGGTGCAGTCGGGCAGTGTGTTGAGTTGGGTATTGATGAAATCGAGATTGCCACTCACGCGTCCGCTGATACCTCCAACCGCGTATCCGCCGATATCAATATTATCCTTGCAGTTGTTGGTGGCGGAGTGGACGCCAACGACACGGTTGTTGAATAGATCCGGGCCGCCGCTGTCGCCGAAGCAGAAAGCGTGTGTCGAGAAATCGTAGCCAATGAACGTGTTATCCGTATAGGTGACGGCGAGAGGCGTCTCCATGCGTTTCGAGTTCTCGTCATTCGAACCCGCGTCGGTACCAGCCTCGGGCAAGGTCGTAGTCCCAAAACCAATTGCCGTCACGGTCGAGCCGAGCGCTAGGCCGTCTTCGCTGCCCGTGATGGGGATGGATGGCGTGGTTGAATCCACACCACCAATGCGAAGGACCGCGACGTCGTAGGGCTGCGCGGCGTCTCCGCCAAGCTGGTAACGAGGGTCGGCGGCGTAGTCGATGACCTGGTACCCAATCGCGTTCGTGTTCGTGCAGTCTTGCCCGCCGTCGGTGCCCGCACGCATGATTGCGCACATTTCGCTGTAGGCCATGTAGTCCGCGGCCTGTACGACGAACAGTGGTTCAGGGTCAACGCAGTGGGCCGCTGTCAGAACCCACCCGATATGATTGTTGGGGTCGACCTTGATGATCGTGCCCGAGCACTTGCCAACCTCGGTGTCCGAGGCATTGATGATCGCCACCACGGCCGTATGGGTGTTGTCGACCGTGCCGTTGATGATCGGAGACGAGCTCTTGCCAACGTTATTTTCTCCCGACGCATCTGCCGAGTCTGACTTAAGGATATCGCTCGAACCGCACCCCGCGCCGCTGAATATGAGGAGACCTGCCGTTCCGAGCACGACCTCCCAGATAAGTGACGTTCGCATGACTAAGATCCTCCGCGTGCCGTCCTCCCCAACAGCACAACAATAGGATATCAAAACTCAGACGACTTGCATCCATCTTAATTTGTAAATATCGTCTGGCCGCGGCCGTGAGAGCCGTCGCGTCGACGTCGACGGAGCGCGACGAGAGAGAGCAAGACGAAGATGCTGCCGGCGGCGCGCGTGCTGCGCGCGTCTTGCTGTCCGACTGCGCACCCCCCGCTGGCCGATGGGCTGCTCGGAGACGCCACGCCGAGGTCGCGCACGAACTCGGTACCGCTGCACTCGATGTTGCAGTTGTTGATCGCGCACGTGGCAAGAGCCCTGCGTGCGTCGTTCGATTGACACGAGGGATCTTGGTCGTTGTTGCGCAGGCAAAGATGGCACGTGCCGTCCGCTTGGCAGTCGAGTGCCTGCTGGCAGCAGATGCTCTGCATGCACGATGCGCATGCACCGGCAGGCAAGGCTTCGCCGCACGCCGGGACGTCCGCGCACGCCGATGTGCCCCCGCACACGTCGGCACACGATCGGTTGCATGGACATTCGCTCGCGGCCACGACGGGGCCCTCGGCTTGCGGGAATTCTTGCAAGCATGCAGCCTGGCCGCTCGCGGTCGTCGCGCCAGGACACGAATAGAATCCAGCGCAATCGGGGTTCGAGCGGCAGCGGTTCGTGATGGCAGCGCACTCCTGATTTCCAGACTGGACGATGGCCGAACACGTCTGACAAGTGCGCTCGGGCAGCGGTTTATCGAGTTGGGTTTGGATGAAGTCGAGATTGCCACTTACGCGTCCGCTGACGCCTGCGCCATTGCAGTCCCCGGCGATGAAGGAGTGGATACCGACGACGCGGTTCTCGCCTCCTTGGTTGAATAGATCGGGACCCCCGCTATCTCCTTCGCAGATACCGTGTGTCGAGAGATCATAAGCAATCTGCGTGCTGTCGATGTCGCCGACGACGAGCGGCGCCGACATGCGTTCCGTGTTCGTGTTGGTGCCGGCTTCGAGCAAGGTCGTTCGCCCGAAGCCAATCGCGGTCACGGGCGAGCCGACCTCCAGACCATCGGAGACGTCCGTAATGGGGATCACCGGTGTGTTCGTATCCACACCGCCAACGCGAACGACCGCGACGTCGTAGGGCTGCCCGGCGTCTCCGCCTAGCTGGTAACGAGGGTCGGCAGCATAGTCGATAACGTAATAGCGAATTGCACTTGCACTCGAAAAGTCGGTGCTCTGCAGGGCGACCGTTGGTGCGAGCTTGACACAGTGGGCGGCCGTTAGAACCCATCCGATATGATTGTCGGGGTCGACCTTGATCATCGTGCCTGAGCACAACCCCGTCTGGTTGCTGGAGGTCGAGATGATCGCCACCACGGCCGTGTGGGTGTTGTCGACCGTGCCGTTGATGATCGGAGACGAGCTCCTGCCAATATCGTTTTCGTTCGACGCGTCTACCGAGCTTAATTTACTGCACGCCGACGAGGTTGCGAACGCCACAACGAGCGCGAGCGCGAAGAGATGACTGCGCATCAAGTGCCCCCCTTGCCGTTCGCTATTGCAAAGTCTAATCCGTCCGATTCGTGTCGAGCACCCGAGCTTTGCACGGTACGAGCGCGAGCACGCAAAGCGCTGGAGCAAGATCGTTGCTGCGTCGGTCGCGTTCGTGTTCGGGATCAGAGGGGGCGGCGCAGCGAGCGAAGTGAGCGCGCGGAGGTCCTCTGAAAAATAACCAACGGGTGGATTTGCATGATAAAGAATCACGCACTTTGCGGTTCCCCAACCCGTTTCTCACGCACGCGCAGCTATCCGGGATACCATGAATGGCAATGCCCCATTTCAGCGCGACTGCGTCGTTGACAAACCCGGAATCGTCGGAGCGCGATGGTGGCACACCGCGCTCGCCCATGAAGATGCGAAGATCGCAAGGCGCACGGCGATCCGCACCATCCTCCTTGCGGGCACCGCAATTGCCGGCGTCGGCGCCGTCACCGTGGCGGTCGTCAAAGCTTCGGAGCCGTCCTTCACCGACGCGCGCAAAAACTCACTCGACATGCAGCGCGATTATGGGTGGAACTTCGGCGCCGTTGGCGAGCCTCTCGTCTTCGACGGAACGAAAGAGATGCCCTTCGATCCGAAGACCCTTCCCGATCTCGCCATCGATCTCGCTCCGGCCCAGGCCAAGCTCCGTCCGTATTACCAACCAACCTTGTTCCAGTCGCTGAATGCCCTACCGACCTCCATCGGCAAGCTTCCAACGGAAGAAACCGCTGGATTTCAGCCACTTGCCTCGATACTCAAACCCCTGGCGACGCCGTTGACGGCGCGCGCATACGCCTGCGGGCAGTCGTTCGCCTCGCTGTTCGAAGGACTGAGGGACGCGGGGGGGTCGGCCATGGATGCGAATGCTGCCGTTGTCGTCGATCTCTCGGGGCCGGAGGCCGTGGCTTTCGCGGCCGGTGCTTGCCGCGTTTTCGACCCGGTTTTCCTTTTTGACAATTGGCCCCACCCGCGCGGCATCGTTCACTCGCAAGATGCACTCGCGGCCGCGGCCTATTACCAACCGCTCCTGCGAAACGTCCCTCCGCGAACCACGCCGGCACCTGTGATGTTCGTGCTCGATCGGCGGAGGCTCATGCCATATTCCGATGATGCCACGCAATTCGACAATCGCTATGTGGCGAAGCTCCCAACGGCCTCAAATGTTGCCTCTCAGCTTCAAATCAAACACGTGCTTTACGTCGTGCCGGCGCGCAGCAACGCGGACAGGGAGCTCGACGATCTCAACGAGGACTTTGTCGCGTATGCGGCTGCGGGCATCGACGTGAAGATTCTGTCAATGGATATGTTCGGGGTGACCGTCCCGAACCTGAACGCCAACTCGAAAGATGCGGGCGCGAAAGACGCAGGTCGAAACGAAGAGGACGCTCTCGTCGGGGCATCGGGATACTTCTGGTACGGCGGGCAACCCGAATCGCACGACTCGTTCTTTCTCGACTATCCGTGGGCCAAGCCCCCGCGCAAAGCCACGATGCGCATCTCTTCGAATCCCGGACTCTCGTACGTGCCCGCGCCGCGCGCAACGCTCTTCTCGAGCGGCAATCGTTCGCCCGCGCACCCGCGGCCCGCAAACTTCGCCACCGTTCCCATCGTCCTCGCTGCTGGCACGGGTGCCATCCTCGGCGCGAAGTTCTCGCGCAGCGGTTCGTGGAATCGCGTTGCCGGAGGTACTGGCGGATGAAGCACTCGGTTTTCGCCGTCGAGATCTGCATGCGCTTCGATCCCAACACCAGGCTCTTCGCGACGCTGCGCGCCCTGCTTGCCGCACATCCTATGGGCGAGAATCTCCAGCAGAAGTGGGAATGGTATCGACGCGTTGCCGGAGAGCTCCTCTCCGCTTCGTCCGCATTCGAACGCGGCTGCTGGGATTACTATGACGACGAGGCGCAGGCGCAGGGGGCTTATCGTGACTATGCCTCCACGGTAGTGACGGAGGACGGTGCGCGCAAAGCGCCTTCCGGGGACGATCCGTATCGCAATGAGCCTCGCTATATGACTTTCACGATGGCGTTTCTCCTCGTCAACGAGGCGCCTACGGACCGTGCGATTCGGCAGATCTGCAATGTTCCGGAGAGCCGATATTGGCTCCGGGACACGTTCCGCCAATTCCTTTCGAGCATTGCCAGCGGCATTCTCAACTTCGCAAACGTCAAGAGCGACGTAGCCTACATGATCCCTCGCGACGCAGGCTGGGGCCTGACGCAGCAAGATCTCATGCAGCCGAACTTTCATTATCTGCGCCCGCTTGTCTAGGGTATGTCCCTAAATTCCGGACCGAGGCGGCGAGATCACGTTTTATGTGGAGCCTCTTCGTTGACATTGACGTGGTCGTTTGACGGCGACGGCGACGTGAACGAAAAAAGTCTATTCGTCGCCGTCGCCGTTCACGTCAAACGTCAAAGTCAACGATCACGCTATGGATGCAAACATGTAGATAGGTTGGGGTGAGTTTACGAACCCCAACATTCACGAATGGGTGGACATGGGTCTACTTTTTGGTTGCAGGAGGCTTCCACGTGACGAGATGAAGGTCGCGCGGGAGGACGCGATCATTGCCAATCTGCGTTTGGTCCGTAGTCCAGAGTCGCACGCTTGCTTCCTTCAATCCCCTTTGCACCGTGGCACGGCGTTCATGGATGGTTTTCTCGTCGGTTGTCGCGTCTGCCGGCAAGGATGTGAGCGCGGCGCGCGCAAGTACGCCGGCGTCGCGACCGATCGCGGTCCAATAGGTGGGGCGAACGCCAAAGCGTTCCATGAATGTGCGAACGTCTTCGTCGCTCGCCTCCTCGGGACGAGTCGCAGTCACGGGCACGAGTCCTGCCGACGTGCTCAGCACGACGATGTTGCTCGGCACGTCGCGTGGCGGGATGCTCGCTTCGAGCGTCAGCGCAACGGGCATCTCGCGAAACTTGCGCGCTGTCTCGGCAAGGATGCGGCGCACGTCGCCGAGCAGATCGCGCGCGCACGTACTCGGCCCCGAGACGAGCCATCCCTCGGTTCCGGATGCGAGCCATGCGGCAACGGGAAATCGCGTCTTTCCTGCCTCTGCGAGCGCGATGTCGCAACGAACCGGCGGCAATAGAACGATCCCGCTGCCTCTGGCCTCGGCCGCTTTGCCCGCGCTCTCGTCCTCGGAGGTGTCGGCCAAGAACGCCGTTGTCCGTGCTCCGTGGCTGACGAGCGCCTCTGCCAGCATGACGAGTTCTCGCTCGACGCGCTCCCCGATCACGAAGGCGGATGTCTTCGGCATGTGCTCGGTGCTCGGCGACGCAAGCAAGAGCACCGCGATGTCGTTCTGTTCGCTCCATGCGCTCGCGCGATCTGCGCTCCTGCGATCGAAGCCGCCGATGATGACGCTCGCGCCTTCGCCGGCGAGTTCCTCCATCGCCGTGCGCGTGCTCGCTTCGCTGTCGCCGTCGTCGCGCGTGATGAGTCGAACGCCGGCAGTGCCGGCAGGACCGCGCGGCAGATCGAGCGCCCAAGAAACGCCGCGCACGACGTCGGCCGCCTCGTCTCGCAAGTCACGATTTCGTGTCGGAAGAAGGAGGCCCACGGTCTTGCCTGACACGATGGAGATCCCGCGGCGGCTCGATGCGAGCTCGCCGAGCTCGATCCCGGCATCGCCTCCGGTTTCGATCGCGCTCGCTCCGCTCGCGTCGACCAGCCAGCGTGCGAGCGCTGCATCGTTCGTGTCGACCGCAATGCGAGCGAGGCGCGCGGCAACGAGTTTCTGCGTTTCGTTGCTGTACCCTGACGACGCTCCGCCCTCGCGCATCGTGCGGTAGGTTTGCTCGAGCACCGCTCGAGGAAGGACCTCGAGGATCTGTGTAATCTTCACGCGAACGCGATCGCGATCGTCTTCGCCGACGCCGCGCAACCACCCGTCGAGGTACGCGAGCGCTTCGTAGTCGTCGTCCGACGCGATGGCGCTCAAGGCAATCTCCTCGAGAAAGACTTCACGATCGGCGTCGCCCACGATTCTGCCGACGAGTGGACGGAGGCTGTCCAGCGCCTCCTTCGATGCATGATGCAAGCGTAGACTTCGCGCCTTGGCCACCGTGGCGAGATCGCGCGTGGTGCCCGGGGGCAGCGTCGCGAGTTTTGCAAGCACGCCGTCGGCCGCACCGAGCTTCCCTTGGTTGATGAGAGCGAACGCGAGATAGACTCGTGCGAGAGGCGCGGCGCCGTCGTTCGGGAAGCGACGGAGAAAATTCTCGAGTGCGGGTGCATCGAGCTTGCGCTCGTTCCACTCTTGCCAGAGGGGAGCGAACGCCGCCGCCGCATCGGGCGAGGTGGCGAGCGTTGCTGCGGGGCGTGGCTCACGTGCCGCGCGCGAGCATGCGCCGATTGCGCTCGCGGCGAAGCAGAGAAGGATGACGGAGCCGGTTCGCAAAGCCCGCATATCCTAACCGCTTTCAAGTTGACGGAGGTTTCGAACCCCTCGAAGGTTGCTCCCGTCGTCTTTTGACCGATTCCCATCGCATCCCTTCGTTGCTCCTCCTCGAGCTGCACCAGCAGCTCTCGTCGGAGTGCCTCGTGCTGCTTGCAACTCGGCCAAATACTCGGTCCGCAACCTGCTCGGGGTTCGCGGCGGGGCCGAGCAGCGGACCGGAGTAGCCTTGAAGGCTTTGAGGACCGCACCGCAGGCCCCTGAGGTCCCGCCGTAGGCGGCCGGGCAGCGCCGAAGGCGCCGTCGATGCCGAGATCGCGTCAAATCGAAAGCGGGCTAACCGCTTTACATGCGGTCCGTCTTCCGTTGGAGTGGCGCTCGCAGCCGTCATGAATGCGTTTGTATTGCGCAAGCTCCATTCCTTATCGGGCATCGTGCCCGTTGGCATCTTCCTCGTCGAGCATCTCTGGACGAACGCCGCCGCATTCGGGGGACAAGAGCCGTACGATCGCGCCGTCGCGGAGATCCAGCGTGCCCCCTTTCTGGCCGTCATCGAGATTTTCGGGATCTTCCTGCCTCTCGCGTTTCACTCCCTTTACGGCCTATGGCTCACGACGAAGAGCAAGCCGAACGCTGGACGATACGCGTACGCGAGAAACTGGCTCTATGTCCTTCAGCGCATTTCGGGAGTCGTTATCTTTGCCTTCGTGCTCGCGCATCTCTGGGAATTCCGCGTGCAAAAATGGCTTTTCGGGATGGCCTCGGAATTCTTCTACACCAAGCTCACGGCCGATCTCTCGTGGACGTGGGGTGGTGTGCCTCTCATCGCCATAGGGTATCTTATGGGTATTGCGGCAAGCCTTTTTCACCTTGCAAATGGCATTGTCGGCTTCACGATGGCCTGGGGAATCACGGCGAGCCGGGCTGCTCAGAGACGCGTCGGCATTCTCGTGGGGGTGTTCGGGGTGGGCCTCTTCGTGCTGTCCACGCTCACCGTGCTCGATCTTGCAACGGGTTCGATAAAGTAGCCCCATCCGCCACGGCTTCGCCTACGGCTCGCCATGGCTGCCTTCCCCCCCTGCGCGCGCCCGGGGAAGCCCGCAGCCGGAGAGAGGACGGAGGGCTTGGGATAGTTGCGTGTGCACCATCTCACGGGTCGAGTTGGAGGGTGGGTTGGGCGACGCCGACGATGCCTGGGTTTCCTGGGTTGCCAGCCGCAGCGGACGGCGAACCTCCGTTGCTACTGAGGCCCGCGGCGCCAGGTAGTCCCGCGTTGCCTACGGTGATGGTCGTTGCATTGTCTTGGTTGAATGTGCTTCCGGAGGAGTAGAGGACGCCAACGGAGATACCTCCGGCTCCTCCGCCGCCACCACCTCCGCCAGAGCCATTTCCGCCGTTGCCTCCTGCGCAGCCAGTGCCGTAACTTCCTCTTCCTTCCCCACCTCCTCCTCCGACCTGTCCTGTGCTACCGTTTCTGCCATTACCTGCGTTGTCTGTTTGCAGAGTGCACGTGTCAAGAGTTAACGTGCTCTCGTAGAGAGCAATCGCGATGGAGGCTCCTCCGCCTTGGCCACCAAGACCGCGTGAGCCACCGCAGCCGCCGCAGGCACCACTGCCGCCACCTCCCTTGTCTCCGCCGCCGCCGCCACCGCCTCCTTGGCCTGGGAAGCCGTTGGTACCGTCGCCTCCGGGCGTAGGTGTCCAGTCAGTGGAGGAAAGGGTGCCATAAGAAGAGGCGCCATGACCGCCATTGCCACCCGCGTTGGCGTCCGTGCCAATGGGGGTCCCACCACTGGCGGTGCGGTCGTTACATGCGACGGGCGGGACTTGCGTGCCGTCATAGCCAGACCCACCAACGCCCCAGCCAGTCTTGGTCACTGGCGGATTGGCGGAGCCTGGCTGGCCATTGTGGGCCGCGACCAAGGGGTCGGTACCCGCATTGCCACCCGCGCCGCCGGTGCTGCTGGTGCCGTCTTGACACGTGCACGTCTTCTCCCCTGCACCCGTGCCACCATCGGCCGTGTTGCTATAGAGGTCGGTGAGGGTGTCGGAGAAATAATTGGACGGCGGGGTGTCGCCGGGTTTGCCATCCGCGCCCTTGCCCGCGGTTGCTGTCACGCGGTGAAACGTCACGTCCGTCGAATTGGACACGAAAACGGCGATGGAGGAGGAACCAACAATGGGTCCATCTTTGGCTACGAACTCAATGTCTGAAACGACAATAGCAGATTGATTGATGATATTGAGAACGACACCGGGATGTTCGGGAGCTACCATGGGTTTGTCGCAGTTGTAGGTCCAAGTCCCGCACTCAAAGCCTCCGTAAAGCGATACGTTGGAGGGAAGGATCACTTGCTCGGCATACGCGCTTTGCGACGCGCATACGAAGACGCGGAAGCGGCCTGCAAGCGTTTCGAGCGCCTGATCAATGGTCTTGAAAGGTTTGTCTTTGGAGCCATCCGCCTCCGCCGTGGGATCAACATCCGCATCGACGAAGGCGCCATAGTCTTCGGAAACGTTTGAAGGAGCGTTGGTTGGTTCGCAGACAGAAGTTGTACCGTCCTCTACATAGAGCGTCCCACCGCCACAATGCAGAAAGAAGCCCGCACTTGCGAGAGCACCAAGTGAGATGAAAAGATTACGCATGATCAATTCCTTCGGTTGCGAGGTTTAGTGGTTGAAAACATTGGAGAAGTTGGCATGGGAGCAACTGGATGGCTGCGCAACCAAAAGGTTGCGATATTTATGCGGACTTTCTCCTGTTCGACCGGTCCCGAGGGAGGTTGTGGAAAAAGTGAGAGAGCGAGAAAAAGAGTGGGAGAAGTGTTCCGAAGGGCGCTCGGAAGCGCTCAATTGGGCTGCTCGGGGA
>Ga0123357_10000119_pt1 | contig 66992 bp, 58 predicted proteins | sample TergutEmb28metaG_FD_89873 | JGI IMG/M metagenome (GOLD analysis project Ga0123357, IMG submission 89873) | Embiratermes neotenicus P4 segment gut microbial communities from Petit-Saut dam, French Guiana - Emb289 P4 | ecosystem: Host-associated > Arthropoda: Insects > Digestive system > Gut ...
CTGGCAGCACAGATATGAGTCTGTGCTAGGTTTCATCAAATCTGAGTTCTCGGCGAGAGACCAAGAAATCATTGAGTACTTGATGACGTGTCATATGACAAAGACACTGAAGTCGCTAGGAGAACATTTGGTGTTCTCACATGGTGATTTGGATGAGGGCCAAATCTTCATTGACACGGACGGGAAAATCGGCGTGATCGACTTCAATGAGGCCGGTATGTTCGACGAGGCTGCCGATTTCATGGATGTCGACAGCGACGAGCTCAGAGACATCATGCTTGATTCCTACGGGGCAAGTGACGAACTCAGACGAAAAGTCGAGTTGCGAAAAGACATCAGGCCGATCATTGCGCTAAGCGCATTCTTGGAAAGGGGAGACCAAGAGACCGCTAGCAAGTTCGTCCAAGAAATCAGGAGGATTCTGCCACGATATGGGATAGGCAACCGTCATCCCAGCAGCCAGCCCCACGATGATTTACCCTTCGTCGGCAATTACAGCATGCCTGGCTGCGAGGGCGACAAACCGTGACGCAAACGGCACGGATTCAACACGGTTGTGTGCCTTTGCTGGCTGAAAGTCCCCAATCACTCTTGTAGGGCGAAGTACCGTGATGAGCGTCAACCTGCCAAACATCGCCACCCCCGACATCCAGGGACGCCGGGTGGTGCACGTCCACCAGAATGTCCCGGGCGTGATGGCGCAACTGAACGCCGTCTTGTCATAACACCAAGCCAACATCGCCTTCCAGGCTCTGGCCACCCAAGGTGACATCGGGTATGCGGTGACAGATACCACGGATGCCGTGCCTGGTCTGCTGAACAAGCTGCGGGCCATGCCCAAGACCATCCGCGTCCGCCTGCTGTGATGGCTTGCTTGTGACGTCCCAACGTCGCTATGTCGCATCTGGTGTGCGGTTACGGTCCGGTAACTGAGTGGTTTGGACGTCAAAACCAGCCTCTGAATGGCTCCAATGCCACTTCACCATTCCGGGCTTGGATATCATTGCGGCAAAGTGACATCTGGCACTTGGGTGCGTCATAAATCAATCGATCTCGGTGGCCCGAAGGCAACCCAAAACCCTGATGTGCTTGCCAAATCCCAGGAATCTGGCAAAGTCGAAGGGTTTTGCGGCATATCTGCACGATTCACCGGATTGCACAATATTGGATTTATGGGAAAACTGCACCCAAAAACAGATTTGGCCAGAAAAGTGGCCATTAGCACGTTGAATTTGCTGGTGATCGGCAGCCTGACTGTCACTGGTCCGCCGGAGGCATCGGCGGGACCTGTCGTTGTCTCCCAGCAACTTAAAAGCACTAGTCATCCCACACTTAAGGCCGGATTACGGAGGGCATCCGTCAAGACGTTGCAGAAGAAGTTGAACGGTTTGAGGCACGACCATCTGCGGGTGAACGGGAGTTTCGACGCCAACACGTTGTCGTCCGTCAAGAAATACCAAAAACCGTCGGTTTGGCGGCAACCGGTGTGGTCAATGCGGCGACATAGGCTGAGCTGAACGCCGGAGCCGCAGTGGTTGGATGAGCTCGCCGTTTGGCAAGCGCATCAATCCGATCACTCATCGTGGTGAAAATCATCCGGGCATCGATCTGGTGAAGCCGTGTGGCCCGGCGATCCGGTGCAGTTCATTGATGTCAGTGACTTGGCGCGGTGGGCTGTCCGGGCGATTGAGGATGGGGTCTCTGGGTGTTTCGATGCGTTGGGCTCCAGCATGACGAGAGCGGATTTCGTGGCGGGTTTGTTGGACGGTGTCGGGGGCCGGTATAAATCTGGTTTATGTGCCGTCGGTATGGCTGCTCGATCATGGGGTCAGCGAGTGGTCAGGGGCGGGTTCGATGCCGTTGTGGGTGGCCGATGCGAACGAAGCGGCGATGATGACGCGGGATGTGACGGCGTCGCTGGAGGCGGGTTTGGTTGTCCGTCCCGTCGCGGAGACGGTGCGCGACACACTGGCCTGGCTCGAATCCGTCCCAAATCCGGTGGTGACGGGTTTGGGACGGACCGAAGAGCGTGATCTAATCGGAAAATTCGTTTCCAGTTTGGCTACTTGATGGCGGCGCTTGTTTTCACGGCGCTCCAGGCGCTGTAGTACTTGGTGCCTGAGACGGTCTTGTATGAGCGGACTTGGACTTGGTATTTCTTGCCTTTGAGTAGGCTCTTGATCGTGGCGGACGAGTACTTTGAAGTGAAGGTTTTGGTCTTCCAGGTGGTCTTGCCTTTGACGCGGTAGTGGACTTGGTAGCCGGTGACTTTTTGGGTGCTGGATACTTTGGTCCAGGTGACTTTCATGGATTTCTTGGCTGCGGTGATCTTTGTGATCTTGTTGGTCTTGGGGACGATCTGGAAGGTGATTGTCTTGGTGCCGGCGAACATTCCTTGGCCGGTGATTTTGACGGTGCCCTTACCGATGTTCTTGTTCGTGCCGTAGGTGGCTGACGATGTGTTTGTGCTGATCGGGTAACTGACGCCGTCATAGGTGAAGGCGGTGGGTTTGATCTGCTTGCCGGTCCAGGCCTTGGCTGGGATCGTGACGGTGGCAGTGGACAAGTCGATCGGCTGGTCGGTCACCGGTATCTTAACCCACACGTTGTTCATACCATCTGTGTAGTGCAGATATCCGGGCAAAGCGGAGTCATCTACCCCGCTTGACTGGTCATAGGGAGCATAATTGAGGAGCATGTAGTTATCAGCGGTGATCACGCCGTCAATGGTGGCGTTGCTATTATTGCTGAGTTCCAGTCCGTATCCCATACCGGCTGTTACATCGCCATGGACTGTCAAGTTACTGCCGGTCCCCAATAAGGCGCCATAACTGTTGATGTCATCGGTGGCAGTTGTTATGCTGCTAACCTCGAGTGTGGAGCCGACGAGACTAACACCACCACGCGTGCCTGTTACGGTGAACGCACCTTTGGACGGATCATCCAGAGTGATCGACGAATAATGTAGATAGATCGCAGGTTCGATACTGGCATCCACATTGAGCGTGTAACCATTCAAGTCAAAGATGGTTACAGGGCCATTAAGATATAGCTGATCGGAATATTCAACATTTGACAGCAGAGTTATCGTTGTCGGGTCATAGTTATCAGTATCATACAAAATCTGTATATAACCCAACGCGTCGCCAAAATCGGTGTAGTACGTTGTGTTACTGCCGATCGTGACTTCGCAGACGTAGTCGTCGGCGTAGGCGGTTGGGGTGATGCCCGCTGTCATTCCAGCGGCCAGCGCTAGTGATGCTAGCACGGAGACGAGTCCCCGTGTTCGTGTTTTCATGGTTGCCTTCTTTCTAGTAGGCGTTGATAGACATCGCTTGGTATGTAGCATCAATGCATACGTGACTAGCAAAATCATATCACAACCTGACACAGCCACCTCAAAGTTGAGCCACTCACAGGGCTCGGGCGTCACCCCATTGCCGCGGAAGTTCGCCCTTTCGTGATGTATCGCTGTGAGTCATCGAGAAAGGTGAGCGACCGTGTTGAAAAACATCTTTCTTCACGGTGTCTCACCCTCACTGGCCGGACGTCCCCAAGCAAGCGCCAAGGGCGAACATCGTGACTGCCGCGACACCGCGTGCCCAAGTTTTCCGCGAATTGGGGACGCTACGGATCTCGGATTACCAGAAACGGGACTCGTGACAGCGTCTTCAAATTCGGTCCAGACCGTCGCCAATGATCGTGACCGCTAGGCTTGACGATTGTCAGCCCCGTAGCGGGTCTTGAGTTGCAAGGAGTGAAATGAAAGGTTTCAAAGACTTTCTGATGCGGGGCAACCTGCTGGATTTGGCCGTCGCATTCATCATGGGCGCGGCGTTCAACGATCTGGTCAAGGCGTTCACCGGGATCATCACGAGCATCATCTCGAAGATCGTCGGCGGCAGCCCCGACTTCAGCAGTGTGACGGTTCTGGGCGTCAACATCGGCCAATTCATCATGGCGGTGATCTCGTTCCTGTTGATGGCGACGGTGCTGTACTTCGGGCTGGTCAAGCCCTTCGCGATGCTGCGCGAGCGTTTCGCCAAGAAAGAGGAGAAACCAGCGCCTGGTCCGACCGAGCTTGACCTGCTGAAGGAGATACGCGACCTGTTGGCCAAAGACGCGGCCCCGGCGGCTTGATACTCGCATGGGATAATCAAGATCATGAGTGAAACCGCATCTGAGCTCGTCCGCCAAGTGCTGGATGACGCGCCCGTTTTCGACGGGCACAACGACCTGGCCGAGGCCCTGCGCGGGCGCGCCGGATACTCGGTGGCCGGGCTCGACCACGTCCGTCCGGAATTCCACACCGATTTGGTACGTCTGCAAGCCGGCGGTGTCGGGGCGCAGTTCTGGTCGGCATGGGTGCCGTGCTGGCTGACGCCCGGGGAGGCGGTCCAGGGGACGCTGGAACAGATCGACGCCATCTACCGGCTGATCGCCGCCTATCCCGGCCGTCTGGCCTTCGCGAGGACGGGCGACGATGTGCGCCGGGCCATGGCGGCGGGCAAGATCGCGTCGCTCATCGGGCTCGAGGGCGGCCACTCGATCGGCCGGTCGCCCGCGGTGCTGCGGATGTTCGCCCGACTGGGTGCCCGCTACATGACCCTGACGCACAGCGACAACACCGATTGGGCCGATTCGGCCACCGACGACCCCGGCGCCGGCGGGCTGACGGACGAGGGCCGCGCCATGGTCGCGCAGATGGAGCAATGCGGCGTCATCGTCGACCTGTCACATGTCGCCGCCACAACGATGCGCGACGCCCTGGCCGTCGCGACCAAGCCGGTGATGTTCAGCCACTCGTCGGCCTTCGCCGTCACCCCGCACCCGCGCAATGTGCCAGACGACGTGCTCGAAATGGTGGCGGCCAACGACGGCGTCGTCCAGGCGACATTCTTGCCGGCGTACGTCAGCACCCCGCTTTACGAATGGGAGCAGGCGTTGCGCGAACAGGCGGCGAGCCAGGGACTGCAGCCAGATTTCGGGTTGGTCTGGCAGCCCGCCCCCCAGGCAGGAGAGACGCCGGAGCAGACCATGGGACGCCGGGTGCCGACGACGTCGTCCAGCAAAGCCTGGCGCGACGCCAAGGCGGCTTTCGAGGCGGACCACCTCCGTCCCCAAGCGACGCTGCACGACGTGGTGACGCACGTCGAGCACCTGCGCGATGTCGCGGGCATCGACCACATCGGGCTTGGCGGCGACTACGACGGGACGGAATACCAACCCGTCGGCTTGGAGGACGTCACGGGCTACCCCCGTCTGCTGGCAGCGCTGGCCACCCACGGATGGTCGCACGACGACCTGGCCAAACTGACTTGCCGCAACGTGCTGCGGGTGCTGGACGCCAACCCGGTACCCTAGTGCACCGTATCAGAAATGGCTTGTCATTGGATCGTCCTGGATCGGGCGCCTGGACTGTGTTCTCGTCACTCGCGATAGCACCACTATCGCTCTCTTCTCGGCCTTCGCCCTGCCATATATGGCAGAGCAGCCAGCCATCCCGCCCAGAACGCCCAATGTGAACCAATTTCTGGCACAGTACACTAGCGGGGTGACCGAAATCGCTGGCCAGTCTGCCACCCGGCGCGTCCTCGACGCTGCGGTGGCGGCGATCGGCGGTGAGCCGCGCTCGGGGCAGATCGCGATGGCCGAGGCGGTTGGCCAGGCACTGGACGACGGCACTCATCTGCTGGTGCAGGCGGGCACTGGCACGGGCAAGTCGTTCGGATACCTGGCGCCGGTGCTGATGTGGACGGCCGACACCGATCAGCGGGCGGTCGTGGCGACGGCGACGCTGGCGCTGCAAGCCCAGTTGGCAAACAAAGACATCCCGGTGGCGCTTGACGCCGTGGCCCAGGTGACGGGCCGTCGTCCCACCACGGCCGTCGTCAAAGGGCGCGGCAACTACGCCTGCCTGCTGCGGGTGCGCGACGGCGTCGGCCTTGAGCAGGAGGCCATGCTCGGCGGTGCGGAAATCGCCGAGGCAGCCCGGTCGTCGGGAGCCAGCGCGGCATCCGTGCTGGGCGCCGAGGTGGTGGCACTGCGCGAATGGGTGGACGACGAGGCCCGCCGCGGCGGGCTGGCCGACCGCGACGACGCCCCGAGGCACTCACCCAAAGCCTGGTCCCAGGTGGCCGTCGGGGTGCGCGAGTGCGTCGGCTCGCAGAAGTGCCCCTACGCCGCGGAGTGCTTCGTCGAGGAGTCCCGGCGCCGGGCCCAGGACGCCGATCTGGTCGTCACCAATCACGCGCTGCTGGCGGTGGATGCCATGCAAGGCCATTCCGTCCTGCCCGAGCACACGGTCGTCGTCATCGACGAGGCCCATGAGTTGGTCGACCGCGTGACCAGCGCCGCCAGCCAGGAGCTGAGCCCCCAGATGACCGAGCGGGTCGCCCGCCGGGCCATGCCTTACCTGGACGACAAGACCGGCATGGCGCTCCTGGACGCGGCCGACGGGTTGCGCGAGGGTCTGGACGCCAGTGAGATCGGCCGCTTGACGGACGGCGCCGCACCTGTGGTGGACGCCCTGCGCCAGGTCGCAGCGGCGGCCCGCGACGCGGTAGCCGCTCTCAAAGGCGGTGACGACCTCGAACAGGCACAAGCCCAGGCGACGATGCAGGAGGTCTTCGATGTGGCGGACCGCATGGCTGGCCTCAGCGAGGACGACGTCATCTGGGTCAGCGACCGCGAGCACTTCGGGCGCCAGATGGTCGTCGCGCCGCTCGATGTGGTCGACCTTCTGCGCGACAGCGTCTTCCAGGACGCCACCTGCGTTCTGACGTCCGCGACGCTGACTGTCGGTGGCAGCTTCGGCCCCCTGGCTGCCCGCATGGGGTTCCGGACGGCGGACGAGTCGCCGGACATCGGCCAGCCCGACCCGTCAACCAACCAGCCGTGGCAGGGAATCGACGTCGGGTCGCCGTTCGACTACCAGGCTCAGGGTATCTGTTATGTGGCGCGGCATCTGCCGAAACCGGGCCGGGACGGCATCGGCCCGGAGCAGTTGGCCGAGGCGGCCGAGCTGGTTTGGGCGGCAGGGGGACGGACTTTGGGGTTGTTCGCGTCACAACGCAACGCTGAGACCGCCGCGGCCTATGTCCGCCGGGAGGTGCCAGGCGTCACCGTGTTGTGCCAGGGCGACGCCCAGCTTCCCGAGCTGACGCGGCAATTCATCGACGAACCGGCGACCTGCCTGTTCGGGACGCTGTCGCTGTGGCAGGGGGTGGACGTGCCGGGGGAGACCTGCCTGCTCGTCCTGATCGACAAGATCCCCTTCCCGAGACCGGACGACCCGCTGATGCAGGCCCGTCAAGCGGCGGTCGCGGCATCTGGCGGAAACGGCTTCATGGCCGTGGCGGCCACGCAGGCCGGATTGTTGCTGGCCCAGGGATCCGGACGCCTGATCCGCCGCCTGAGCGACCGGGGGGTCGTGGCCATCCTGGACCCGCGTCTCATGACGGCCCGGTATGGCAGCTTCTTGCGGGCGTCGATGCCGAATTTCTGGACGACCACCGATCACGATGTGGCGGTGGACGCGTTGCGCCGATTGTCCCAGTAGCGTCAGGATTCCGTTAGGACGCTTGCCTGCGTCCAGCCCCCAGTGCTGGACTTTAGTGGGCAAGGCGATGAACTCCGCCGAGTTGCTCTTGTAAGCGGGGTTTACCACCATGCCGGCTACCGCTGAACCGGGCAGGTCCCAATCGGCTATGAGACACGTGCGGCGGGCGCGGTAGTCAACGCCAACCTGACAGTAGGCGTCGCGAGGAACGGGAGTGATGCAAGTCATACTGCGTCGAGATAGTCGCGACACCATGGGTCGGAGGGTACCGTCGGGTGGCGGGTGCGCCGTCCCGGTCTCTGGTCGTGATGCCGGTGGCCGGGAGGCGCGCGAAGTGAAAGAATTAACTGGTGATAAGCGGTGGTAGGACACCTGGCATGATCGACGACAGTGGAGCGCCTCGGTTGACGTGGCCAGCCCTAGGCCCGCTCAGCCCCGTCCGGCGGTGGCAGGGGTTTATGCTCAGCGTGATCCTGTTGCCGCTGATGACGTGGCTCCTGATGCGGACGGTGTTTTTCAATCTGACGAGCGAGATTCTGGTGAATCTGCTCATCGTCGTCATCGTGGCTGTCGTCGGGGGACTCTGGCCGGCTCTGTTCGCCGCCGTGGTGGCCAGTATCCTGGCTACTTATTTCTTGACCATTCCGTTTGACACATGGTCGATCGCCTCGTTCGACGATCTGGTCGCCGTGGGAGTGTTCATCGTCGTGGCCCTCGTGGTGGCCCTGCTCGTCGAGCGAGTGGTGCATTTGACGGCCCGGGCCGCCCAGGCGTCGGCCGAGGCCGCCCGCGTGCAACAGATGACCGAGATCGATCGCGTCCGCACGGCGCTGCTGGCGGCGGTCAGCCACGACCTGCGCAGCCCCCTGGCGGCGGCCACCGCCGCCGTGGCCAGCCTGCGCAGCCCGTCCGTCAAGTGGACCGCGGAAGAGCGGCGCGAGTTGACCGAGACCGCCGACCAGTCGCTGCAGCGGCTCGGCACGCTGATCGAAAACCTGCTGGACTACAGCCGTCTGCAAGCCGGCGTGCTGCCACTGGCAATCCAGCCCGTGCCTGCCGACGACATAGTGCAAACGGTGATAACCGGGCTGGGGCCCGCCGGCCACGGCGTCATCAGCTACGTGCCAGAGGACATTCCAGAGGTCATGGCCGATGCGGCTCTGCTGGCCCGGGTACTGGAAAATCTGCTGACCAACGCCCTGCGTTTCTCGGCGCCGGAGCAACCTCCGGTGATCGTGGGCGACGACCTGGGGCAGCGCGTCGAGTTGAAGGTGATCGATCACGGGCCTGGCATCCCCGCTGATCAGCGGGTTTTCGTCACCAAGCCGTTCCAGCGGCTGGGCGATCAGGACGACAGCACCGGGGTCGGGCTCGGCATGGCGCTGGCATTGGGGCTGACGGAGGCCATGGGCGGGCAGTTGACGATGGACGACACCCCGGGAGGCGGGCTGACGGCAGTGGTGACCCTGCGGTCCAGCCGGGCGGCGGGGGAGCCATGACATCGGTGCTTGTGGTAGACGACGCCCCGCAGATCGTGCGCACCCTGGCGATGAACTTACGGGCTCGCGGTTATGGCACCGCGACAGCCGCCACGGGCCGGCAGGCGTTGGCCGAGGTGAGCCAGAACATGCCCGACATCATCATCCTCGACTTGGGGTTGCCGGACATGGACGGGCGCAGCGTCATCACAAGCTTGCGTGCTTGGACGGACGTGCCGATAATCGTCCTGTCCGGGCGGGCCGACGAGCCTCAGAAGATCGCGGCGCTCGACGCGGGGGCCGACGATTACGTCACCAAGCCCTTCGACATAGAGGAACTGTTCGCCCGTCTGCGGGCCGTGTCGCGGCGTCTGGTCACAGAGCGGCGGTCGGTGATCCACGCGGGCGACTATCTCGTGGATCTGGTCGCGCACCGCGTCCAGCCCACAGACGGGGACGGACCGGACCAGCATCTCACCCCCACCGAGTGGACGATTCTGGAGGTCCTGGCGGCCAGCCCTGGGCGCTTGGTGACGCGGGCCCAGCTATTGCAGGCGGTGTGGGGCAGCGACTTCGACCCGGAGACCAGCTCGCTGCGTCTCTACGTCGGGCAGTTGCGCCACAAGCTGGAGCCGACGGCGGACCGTCCGCACACCATCCTGACGGAACCCGGCATTGGCTACCGCCTAGTCCTGGGTGAGGATGTCTAGCCGACTAGAGCTTGCGCACCACTGCGACAACCTTGCCCATAATGGTGGCCTGGTTGCCGTCGATGGGACTGTATGACGGGTTGTTCGGCATCAGCCACACTTGGCCGGGGGTGCGGCGTAGGGTCTTGACGGTGGCTTCGTCGCCAAGCAGTGCTGCCACGATTTCGCCGTTCTCAGCCGTTGGCTGCTGACGGATGACCACCATGTCGCCGTCACAAATCGCGGCGTCGATCATCGAGTCGCCGTGTACTTCGAGGGCGAAGACGGTGCCCTTGCCGGTCAGCTGCCTGGGCAACGTGAACACCTGCTCGACGTTTTGCTCGGCGAGTATCGGGGCGCCGGCGGCGATGCGTCCCAAGAGCGGCACGGCCACTGTCTCCTCGTCGTCAAGCGCGTCGAAGGTCGGACGGTGCACTTCCAGCGCCCGGGAGCGGTAGGGATCGCGCGTCAAGAAGCCCTTGGCCTGAAGGACCTTGAGCTGGTGGGCGACGCTGGACGAGCTGGTGAGCCCCACGGCCTCGCCGACCTCGCGCACGCTGGGCGGGTAGCCGTGGTCGTCGATGGCGGCGGTGATGACGTCGAGGATGCGCCGCTGCCGGGGGGTCAGCCCGCTGGCGTCCGGTGTGGGATCGGGGAACTCGGCCACGTCGCCGAGATCGGCCATGGCGTCATCCGCGTCGGATGGCGCGGCGATGGATGGCGGACGGCGTTTGGCCCTGGCCTGCGCCAGATCGATTGGTGCTGATTCCATACCCACCACACTACGGTTTTCATCGCGCCGGATCAAACATCTGTTCGAGCGTGTCGTCGAACAGATGTTTGTTTTTGTCAGTGGCCAGGTGTAGCGTCATGCTTCGTACAGATGTTCGAAGGAGGACGAGATGAGCACAGTGCTATTGGAAAGCACGCAGGACGCCAGCACGTGGCAGGTGAGGCGGGATGGGCGGCGGCCGAGGGGGTTCGCCTGCCAGGTCCCGCCGGCGCCGGGTGGCGAGCCGCCAGCGGTGGTTGACGACTCGGGGCTGCAGCTCAGCCGGGCTGGCAGCCTGGCTGTCAACCTGGCGTACGCGGTCGTCGGGGTGGCGGCAGCGGTGTGCCTGGTCTGGACGTTGGTGGTGGCAGTCGCGGAGGGGTCGTTGCTGTCGCCATTGGTGTGAATCAGGCGCCACGACACGCCGGTGTGAGTGTGACTCGCGAATGTCTTTGCTTCGCGGCGAAGTAGTGAGTAATCTATCGCAATGCACAATATGTAGTGGTCACAGTTGCCAGTAACAACTACAAATTGTGGTTGAGCGGCATCCCGAGGTTAACTTACCCCAGATGACAAGGTCCATCGGCGCCGACGAACAAGAAAGAGAGCTGATTCAGTTGTACTGCCCATACTGCCGGCACACCGACTCGCGCGTGCTCGATTCCCGGGTGGCTGACGACGGATTGTCGATCAGGCGCCGGCGGCAATGTCCGGTCTGCGAGCGCCGCTTCACCACCGTCGAGTTGATGCAGCTGAACGTCGTCAAGCGCAGCGGTGTCGTCGAGCCCTTCGACCGGGCCAAGGTGATAGACGGCGTGCGGGCCGCCTGCAAGGGCCGCCCTGTGTCGGACGCGGACTTGAACAGGTTGGGACAGCAGGTCGAGGAGACGCTGCGGGCGACTGGCAGCTGCGACGTGCCCAGCGAGGACGTGGGCGTGGCGATACTCCGCCCGCTGAGCGAACTCGACGCGATCGCCTACTTGCGATTCGCCAGTGTCTACAAGCACTGGCAGACCCTTGACGACTTCTGCGAAGAGATCGCCAGACTGCGACCGGCCGGCGACACGCCGAGCGGAGTTGCTGAGCCAACAGCCGAATAACCACCCCCATTGAAAGGCAATCCCATGACGCAGGTATCGACACAGCGCGGTTTCATCGACGATGACGAGAGCGCACTAGGCCCGTCCAAGCCAAGCCGTGGCAGGCGTGGCCTGACGATCGAGCGGGTGTTCACGACTAAGGGGCGCCACCCCTACGACGAGGTCGTCTGGGAGCGCCGCGACGTCGTGCAGAAGAACTGGAAGACGGGTGAGACGGTCTTCGAGCAGACCGGCGTGGAGTTCCCCGATTTCTGGTCGATCAACGCGTCAACCATCGTCACCACCAAGTACTTCCGGGGCGCTGTGGGGTCGCCCGATCGCGAGTACAGCTTGCGCCAGATCATCGATCGCGTGGTCGGGGCTTACGTGGCGTCCGGCGAGCAGAACGGGTATTTCGCCAGCCACGAGGACGCTGAGGTCTTCGGCGAGGAACTCCAGTGGCTGCTGCTGCACCAGTATTTCAGTTTCAATTCGCCGGTCTGGTTCAACGTGGGGACGGCCAGCCCACAGCAAGTCAGCGCGTGTTTCATCCTCAGCGTCGACGACTCGATGGAGTCGATCCTCAACTGGTATCACGAGGAGGGCATGATCTTCAAGGGCGGTTCCGGGGCTGGTCTCAACCTGTCGCGGATACGATCGGCCAAGGAGTTGTTGCGCTCGTCCGGCGGCACGGCGTCGGGGCCTGTCAGCTTCATGCGCGGGGCGGACGCGTCGGCGGGCACGATCAAGTCGGGCGGGGCGACGCGCCGGGCGGCCAAGATGGTCGTCCTCGACATCGACCACCCGGACATCGAGGAGTTCATCGAGGTCAAAGCCCGCGAGGAGAAGAAGGTGCGGGTGCTGCGCGACGCCGGTTTCGACATGGAGATCGGCGGGCGCGATATCACGAGCGTCCAATACCAGAACGCCAACAACTCGGTGCGGGTCTCGGATCAATTCATGCGGGCCGTCGAACAAGACGGCACATTCGACCTGCTGGCCCGGCTCGACGGACATGTCGTCGAGACCGTCAACGCCAAGAACCTGTTCGGCAAACTGGCCGAGGCGGCCTGGGAATGCGCCGATCCGGGCATCCAGTACGACGACACCATCAACTCGTGGCACACCACGCCGAACTCCGGGCGTATCAACGCGTCAAACCCCTGTTCCGAGTACATGAGCCTCGATAACTCGTCGTGCAACCTGGCCAGCCTGAACCTGATGAAGTTCCTGGCCGACGACAACACTTTCGATGTCCGCCGGTTCACCAAGGCGGTCGAACTCGTGATCACAGCCATGGACATCTCGGTGTGTTTCGCCGATTTCCCGACCGAGGCGATCGGGCGGACCACGCGCGACTTCCGGCAGTTGGGCATCGGCTACGCCAATCTGGGCGCGCTGCTGATGGCCTGTGCGCTGGGCTACGACTCGGATGCCGGGCGGTCGCTGGCAGCCGCCGTCACCAGCTTGATGACGGCCGTCGCCTATCGCCGCAGTGCCGAACTGGCCGGCATCGCCGGCCCGTACAACGGGTATGCCCTGAACGCGCAGCCGCACCGGGCCGTGATCGAGCGCCATCGCGGCTGCAATGCGTCCATCGCCACGATGGGTCCGGTCGACAGCGCGGTGCGGGCAGCGGCGGGCACCGAGTGGGACGCGGCGGCTCAGCTGGGCGCGGCGAGCGGATTCCGCAACGCGCAGGTGTCTGTGCTGGCACCGACGGGCACCATCGGGTTCATGATGGACTGCGACACCACGGGGGTGGAGCCGGACTTCTCGCTGGTCAAGTTCAAGAAGTTGGTCGACGGATCGTCCATGCAGATCGTCAATCAGACGGTGTCGCGGGCCCTGGGCACCCTCGGTTACCGGCTCGACCAGGTGGACGCCATCGTCGACTATGTGCGGACGAACGGCAATGTGGTGGGCGCCCCCAATTTGCGGCCGGAGCATTATGCGGTGTTCGACACGGCCATGGGCCTGCGCTCGATCGCTCCGATGGGGCACGTGCGAATGATGGCCGCCGTCCAGCCATTCATTTCCGGGGCTATAAGCAAGACGGTCAACCTGCCGGAGCAGGCCAGCGTCGACGAGATCGCCGACGTCTACATGCAGGGCTGGAAGCTCGGCATCAAGGCGCTGGCCGTCTACCGCGACAACTGCAAGGCGGCCCAGCCCCTCACCGCCGTCGAGAAGGCCAGTGCGAAAGAGCCAGAGCCGGCTGGTTCCGAGCACGTCCGCCCGCGCAAGCGCCGCCTGCCCAGGTCGCGCACGGGCCGCACCATCAGCTTCACGGTCGGCGGCGCCAATGGCTACATGACGTCGGGGGTTTACGACGACGGGCGTCTCGGCGAGGTGTTCCTGACGCTGGGTAAGCAGGGCTCGACGCTGGCCGGTGTGATGGACGCGCTGTCGATCGCCGTGTCGATCAGCTTGCAGTACGGCGTGCCGCTGGAGAGCTTCGTGCAGAAGTTCACCAACCTCAAGTTCGAGCCGGCGGGCATGACGGACGACCCGGACATCAGGATCGCGCAATCGATCATCGACTACATCTTCCGCCGTCTGGCCCTCGACTACCTGACCTTCGACGAGCGCGCCGAACTGGGCATTTATACAGCGTCGGAGCGAGCCCGCTACGTCGAAACCGGCAGCTACCTGTCGGAAGAGGACGAGGCGTCCCTGCCAGAGGCGGAGTTGCTCAGAAACGACGCCGGGGACGATCTCAAGGTCGACTTCGCCGGCGGCAACCAGCCTCCGCTGATCGCCGCCCCGCCGCCGGTCATCTCGTCGCTGCAAGACATGGCGGTTCCGGACGAGCCAGTGCCGATGGCCATGGGCCAGGCCCACACCACGTCCGAGCTACTGGAGTCGATAACCGGCAAGGAGGTGGACGCGCCGCTGTGCATGACGTGTGGCACCAAGATGCGCCCGTCCGGATCGTGTTACGTCTGCGAGGGCTGTGGCTCGACCAGCGGTTGTTCATAGGGGTGATAAGGATCGCATAGGTTGATGCTTTTGCGAGCCGTTCGCGCTTCCTGGCGTTAAGCTAAAGTCATGACCGATGATAAGCGGGTTTCCCGCCGGTGGTGGGTGGTTGTTCTGGTCGCTGTGGTCAGCTTGGTCGTGGGACTATTCGCAGGTGCGGCAATCCAGCAACGCGGTCAGGGTGGTTTCTGGTCTCGTATTCCAGTCGAATCGTGGTCCAAGGTGGCAGATGATGACACATCACTGTATGTCGTGGTCGATGGCTCCAATAGCGGCGACAACGGGGTACGAGTTCAAGTAGTGGAGAATTCTGATACTACAGTGCGGCTCCAAGGCTGGTATTGGGACCAACCTGGTCCCCATGCTGGTGTAGCGATTCCGATGACTGTCAGAGTCTTCTTGGGTGTTCCCCTCGGAGTTCGAAAAGTGCTATACCCCACCCCTGATAACACTCCGATAACTCAGACCGGTTAGGGAGTTACTGTACGCGACACCTGACAATGTCTGTCCAACTAGGGCGACAATGTCAGGCGTCGCCAACCTGTTTCAGACCGGTATGCGTGTAGCGTGGAGGTATGCCAAACACAATCCCCGCGCTAACCAAAGCTGAGCTGGAAAAGGTCGACGCCTGGTGGCGGGCCTGCAACTACCTGACCATCGGACAGATCTACCTGCAGGACAACCCACTGCTGCGCCGCCCGCTGACCGCCGACGACATCAAACCCCGCCTGCTGGGCCACTGGGGGACGTCCGCCGGCCTCGGCTTCATCTACAGCCACCTCAACCGGCTGATCCGTGAGACCGGTCAGGACTGCCTGTACATCGCTGGCCCCGGCCACGGCGGTCCAGCACTGGTGGCGGCCGGATTCCTGGACGGCTACTATTCCGACGTCTTCCCCCAGATCACGCAGGACGAGGAGGGGCTGCGGCTGATGTTCCGGCGGTTCTCGTCGCCGGGCGGCATCCCGTCCCACGCGTCCGTCACCACCCCGGGCAGCATCCACGAGGGCGGCGAGCTTGGTTACGCGCTGAGCCATGCCTTCGGCGCGGCATTCGACAACCCGGACCTGCTGGTGGTCGCGGTGGTGGGCGACGGCGAGGCCGAGACCGGCCCGTTGGAGGGCGCCTGGAAGGGCGTCTCCTTCCTGAACCCGCGCCACGACGGCGCCGTCCTGCCAATCCTGCACCTCAACGGCGCCAAGATTTCGGGCCCGACGGTGTCGGCGCGCAAGGATCCGGTGCTGCTACAGGAGATGCTCGAGGGCCATGGTTACGAGGTGCTATGGGTCGAGGGGGACGACCTGCCGTGGATGCACGAGCGCTTCGCCAACACGCTGGCCTACGCCTGGCAGCGCATCAGGGACATCCAGGAGGCGGCGCGCGAGGGCGACGCCTGGGACGGCGAAATACCTAGCTGGCCCATGATCATCCTGCGCAGCCCCAAGGGCTGGACGGGCCCCAAGCTGGTCGACGGCGAGGTTGTCGAGGGCACGTGGCGGGCCCACCAGGTGCCACTGGCCGGCGTCAAGGAAAACCCAGCGCACCTGGCGATTTTGGACGACTGGATGCGCAGCTACCGCATCGACGAGCTGTTCAAGTCGGACGGTTCGCCGTCGGACCTGGTGCGATCGAACAATCCCACCGGCACCAAGCGCATGAGCGCCAGCCCGTACGCCAACGGCGGCCTGTTGACCAAAGAGCTCGACCTGCCCGACTTCCGCGACTACGGGGTGGACGTCCAGCCAAGCAAGCGGGCCACCACCCGGCTGGAGTCGACGCGGCAACTGGGCGAGTTCATGCGCGACATCTACACGCGCAACCCAGAAATCTTCCGGCTGTTCTGCCCGGACGAGACCAACTCGAACCGTCTGGGAGCCGTCTTCGAGGTGTCCGACCGGGCTTTCATGGAGCCGACCAACGCCATCGACGTGGATATCAGCCAGAACGGGCGCGTCATGGAGGTGCTCAGCGAGCACAACTGCCACGGCTGGCTGGACGGCTACACGCTGACCGGGCGTCACGGCATGTTTGCCACCTACGAGGCGTTCGCCATGGTCAGCGCGTCCATGACGATGCAGCAGGCCAAGTGGCTGGAGGAATCAGACCACCTGGAATGGCGGGCCAAGGTGCCGTCCACCAATATCTTGTTGTCGAGCACCTGCTGGCGCAACGACCACAACGGGTTCTCGCACCAGACGCCGATGCTGTTGCAGGTCGTGCTGAATATGCGCGGCGGCGTCAGCCGCATCTATCTGCCGCCGGACGCCAACTGCCTGGTCGAGGTGGCCGACCACTGCTTCAAGTCGCGCAACTACATCAACCTGATCGTCCAGGACAAGCAGCCGCAACCCCAGTGGCTGACGATGGACGAGGCCATCGAGCACTGCACACGCGGCTACGGCATCTGGGAGTGGGCTGGGACGGACGGCCTGGGCACCGGCAAGCCTGACATCGTGCTGGCCTGCGCCGGTGACGTCGTCACCATGGAGGCGGTGGCCGCTGCCGAACTGCTGAAACACTATCTGCCGGAACTCAAGGTGCGCGTCGTCAACGTCGTCGACTTGATGACGCTGTACCGTCCCAAGGACCACCCGCATGGCATGAGCGCCAAGGCCTTCGCCGACACGTTCACCGACGACATCGACGTGGTGTTCGCCTTCCACGGTTACCCGGGGGCCATCCACCAGCTGGTGCACGGACGTCCGGACGCCGACCGGTTCCGGGCCCGCGGGTTCGTCGAGCAGGGCACCACCACCACGCCATTCGACATGGTGGTGCGCAACCACGTCGACCGCTATCACCTGGTGATGGACGCCATCAACAACGCCCACGCCAAGCCGGCGGGCAGCCACGAGCTGTACCAGTTCTGCGAGCGGATGCTTGCCAAGCACGCCGAGTACATCGTCGAATATCTGGAGGACATGCCGGAAGTCCGCGACTGGGAGTTGGGCGGGGAATTGCCACCGCTCAACCCGCCCAAGCCGCAGACCCGCAAAAAGGCCTGATTTTGTAGCATCTGTCCTAGTTACTGCTGGCTGTATTGGTGCGTTTCGACGGTGGCGCGGCGGGCTTACCCTGTAGTATTTCTTGCCAGTGGGTGGCGACGCCGCCACATGATGATCGGAGGATCGATGGACCGCCCGTGGCTGCAGTATTACGACGGGGTCGCCCCGGACATTGACGTGCCGGACCAGACCATGTACGAGCGGCTGGCGCAGGTGGCTGCCAGCAACGCCGGTCGTGATGCGGTGTCCTTCCTGGGCACCCGTCTCAGCTTCGCGCAACTGGTGCGCGAAGTGGACCGTTGCGCGGCAGCCCTGGCCGCCATGGGTGTCGGGGTTGGCGGCTCGGTGCTCGTCTGTCTGCCGAACATCCCGGACGTGGTGGTGGCGTTCTACGCGATCAACAAGTTGGGCGCGCGGGCCGTCATGACCCACCCCTTGTCGACGTCCGACGAGTTGCGGCACTTCGCGACGGAGACCGGCTGCCGCTGGGCCATCGGAATCGACATGTTCTTCGAACGTCTGCACCCCCTGCTCGAGTTGCCGGATATGCGCAAGCTGATCGTCGCCCGCATCCCCGACTATCTGGGCGCGGTGATGAAGCTGGGATACGGGGTGACGAAGGGGCGCCAAGTCAAGCCGTTGCCTAAGGGCGACCCGGGCGTCAAGACATGGGCCCAACTGATGGCGTCGGCCCCGGACCCAGAACCGTACCAGCGTCGTCAGGATCCGGCAGACGGTGCCGTGGTGCTGTTCTCGGGCGGCACCACCAGCCTGCCCAAGGGCATAGAGTTGTCGTCGCGGGCGTTCAACGGACTGGCCGTCTCGGTGATCCCCGTGGCGGGCATTTCGCCCGGGGAGTCGGTGCTGGCCATCATGCCGGCCTTCCACGGATTCGGGCTGGGGCTGTGCATCCACACGACGCTGATGGGCGGGGCGACGTCCATTCTGGTGCCGGAAGTTGGCACAAAACCATATATTGACTCACTTGTCAAGTACAAGCCGAACTATATCGCCGGGGTGCCGACGTTGTTCCAGTCGCTGCTGAACATCGATAAGTTCACCAGCGTCGACCTGTCTCAGCTGTCTGGCGCCTGGGCTGGCGGCGACTCGCTGACGCCGGAACTCAAGCGCCGTTTCGACGAGGCGCTGGTCAGGCAGGGGGCCAAGGTCGAACTGGTCGAGGGCTACGGGCTGACGGAATGCGTCACCGCCTGCGTGCTGTCGCCGGCTGGGCACTACCGGGCCGGGTCCATCGGGGTGCCGATGCCCGGTGTCCTGGCGACGGTCGTCACGCCTGACACCACCGACGAGTTGCCATACGGCACCGAGGGCGAGATCTGCGTGCAGTGCGAAATGCTGATGAACGGCTACATCAACGACCCGGAGGCGACTGCCAAGACACTGCGCCGCCACGCCGATGGTCTGTTGTGGCTGCACACCGGCGACATCGGCACGATGGACGCCGACGGTTACCTGTACTTCGCCGGACGCATCAAGCGCATCATCAAGGTGTCCGGGTTCTCGGTGTATCCGGCCCAGGTGGAGCAGCTACTGGAGGGCCATCCGTCCGTCAAGGAGGTCTGCGTGGTGGGGGTGCCGGACGACTACCAGATGTCCAGCGTCAAAGCCTTCGTCGTCCCCGAAGCGGGAGTCAAGGCGAACGACGCCCTGGTGGCGGAGCTGCGGTCGTATGCCAAGGAGCACCTGATGAAGTGGTCAGTCCCGCGCACGATAGAGTTCCGGACGGAGTTGCCGCACACGAAGGTGGGCAAGGTGGCCTACACGGAGTTGGAGGCCGAGGCGGTCAAGCAGGCGTGAGCGTGCCGTCACGACTGGGCAGCTCTGGCCTGCAGGAAGGCGAGCAACTGGCTCACTGTGGTCAGTTTCGGTGAGAAGTCGCTGTTCATGAGGTCACCAAAGGTGAACTCCACGCCGTTGACGTAGAAGTCGGGGGTGCCGCAGACGCCGATGGGCGCGTTGGCCGTGCCGGTGCATTGGCCGGCCGCGTCGTCGGCGTTGGGTTTGTTGCCGCCGAACAGGTAGTTGTTGGGGGGCGAGGGGTTGGCGACGGGCTGAGCATTGTTGTATTCGACATCTTGCACGAATTGCAGGGTTTGCTGTTGGTCGTAGCAGGCCTGGAACGTGGTCAGCGCGTCGCCCGTCAGGCCCACAGCCGACGTGAACTGGTTGCGCAACTGGTCGTCGGTGTAGCCGGTGCCTTCTTTGTCCGATGGCGGCTGGTTCACAAAGATCAGGTTATGGTAGGCCGCGTATTTGGTGTTGTCGGCGTAGTCGACGCAGGCTGCCGCGACGGCCGCTTTCATTGACGAGTTGTTCTGGAACCGGTTGTCGAGGAATGTGCGGGTGTGGTTGCGCAGGATGATGTCGCCTTGGCTGTTCAGCGTCTCGAAGTTGACGGCGTAAGCGTTCTCGACTTTGGCGCAGTAGGGGCATTGGTAGTCGAATTGGACGTCGACGATCAAGGCGCCAGCCTTCGTGTTGGCGCTGGGGACGGTGATCCAGGCATGTTGATCGTCACCATCCGGCGGTATTACTTGGTTGCCGGACGGCGTCGGCCTGGGCGTGGGTTGGGGTTGGTTGCGGACGATCAGCCAGGCCACCAAACTGACGATGACTACCAGCACAACAACTGCGACGGATATGACGATGATGCGGTTGCGCTTTTGGCGGCGGGCCTCGGCCGCCTTTTGGGCCCGCAGGGCTTCACGCCGGTTCAGCGATGCCTTGGTCGGTTTGGTCTTCTTGGTTGACATGTCATGCCTCCTCGGTGACGCTGACAATTCACTAGTCCACGAATACCTACGTTAACACAGCCAGTTCACTTTGACACGAGTAGACCCATACAGCGCTGGAAACCTGGCTGGACGACGACTTGGGATGGGTTGTGGCGTCTTCCAAGCTCCATATACTGACTGAGTAGGCGCATATCGTTGCGAGAGGTCACTCGGGGGCCGTTGTGGGGTGGGTTGTGTCGTCCGGTATGGGTTCGATCAGGCTTTCGAGCACCGCCAGAATCGACCGGGACATCAACGAGCAGCCGTCCTCACTCATGGGATCGTCAAGCAAGGCTGGATCGGCGAACCAGATGACCGTGGAGCCGACGATCTGGGCGGCGATCGTGCGCGAAAGATCCCGGATGGTGAACGGGCTGCGAATCCGCATGTGGTAGGCGTCTAGCAGCGCCTCGTAAGCCTGGCCCACCGCAGCGTAGAAGATGTCCTGCCGCTGTGCCAGGGCGGCTTGCAGACGGGGATCGCAAACGCCCATCAGGAAGCCCAACTCGACCCGGGACATCGGGTCCTCCCGGAAATGGCGTTGGACTTCTTCCATCATCTGCATGAACACCGTGGCCAGGGGGACGCCAGCGGCGCTGGCGCCACGGAACAAGGCCGTGTCTCCAGGCAAATCGGGGAACACTGCGGCTTGCTGCCCGGTGATGTGGAACAGCAGGTCGACCTGGAAATCGCCCTGGGTGGGCCATTGCTGGTAGATGGCTCCGGTGGTGATCGCCTTCGCCTTCTGATCGCCGGTCTCGGCCCTGACGATGGCAGAGGCCCGCTTGGCCACGTCCGTCAGACGCACGCCGGCCAACACGCTCGAGAGCACCTCGTCACCCGACTCCAGAGCTCGTTCCCTGATTATTTCGGCAGCAGATCGCAGCATCAATTCCCGCGTCTCCTGGGGGGTGCGCCGGGGCATTCGTTGGCGCAAGGCGGCAGGCGTGCGCCGGGGGACATGGCTCTGCTCAGGGGGCATATGGTTCGCTCTCGTGGATTTCCCGGCACAACTGGAGGGTTACCCAGTTTACCCCAGTTCTCATTGGGAGACGGGGGGCTCCTGGCTCAGGCTGCCACCGGACGTCAAACCCCCCGAAGTCCACGATGTGATCGATTCGTAGTCACTATTTGGTCAGTTTAGAAAACCGTCAACACTCCACAGAATATCTACGGATATACGTGTAAGCTGACCATGGCCGTACGCCAAACACAAGCATGATGCCCTTGACCAGGGTCAACCTCTTCGCGGGCCATCGTCTTCAGCTATGCCGGTCACATCGCGCCCGCCGGGCAGATGGGGCGGCCGGGAGAGCCTTCGATTGGGCGGACGATGACGTCATCTAGACTGGAGTCACAGCAACAGTTCCCAGGCAAGCGGCCACGAGCAGGAGGAAATATGGTTTATGACGTTGCGGTCATCGGGGCTGGCGTCGTCGGCTCGTTGACGGCACGGGCGCTCTCGCGGTACCAGCTGAGCATCGCGTTGCTGGACCGGGCAAACGATGTGGCGACGGGAGCTTCCAAGGCGAACAGCGGCATTGTGCATGCTGGGTTCGACGCCAAACCGGGCACCCTGAAGGCCAGTCTGAACGTCCGTGGCGCCAAAATGATGCCGGAACTGAGCGCCCTGCTGTCCGTGCCGTTCAAGCAGAACGGCTCCTTGGTGCTGGCTTTTACGCCAACCGACATCGAGACGCTAAACGATTTGCTCGGACGCGGCAAAGCCAATGGCGTCGAAGGGCTGCAACTGCTGGACCGGGACGCCTTGCGCGAGCTGGAGCCGAACAACGGCCCTGGTGCCATCGGCGCCCTGCACGCCAAGACGGCCGGCATCGTCTGCCCCTACGAGTTGACCGCTGCCGCCGCCGAATGTGCGGTAGACAATGGCGTCGACTTCTTGCGTGGCCGCGACGTACTGGCGATCACGCCAGGCGATGATTTCTTCGTGCTGCGGACCGATCACGACGAAGTCTGCGCCCGGTATGTGATAAATGCCGCCGGTGTCTACTCGGACAAGATAGCCCAGATGATCGGGGACGATTCGATAGACATCCATCCACGGTTGGGGGAATACGCCCTGCTGGACAAGAGCGCCGGGGGGATCGTCTCGCACACCATATTCCAGTGCCCGACGGCACTTGGCAAGGGAGTCCTGGTCTCGCCCACCGTCGATGGCAACATCATCGTCGGCCCCACCACCATTGACGTGGAGGACCGGGACAGCGTGGCCATCTCGCAGCATGCGCTGAAAGACGTCTTCCAAGCCGCTGGCAAGTCGGTGCCCGGTGTCGGCATGCGCGACGTCATCACATCGTTCGGTGGCTTACGGGCGCACGATGCGAACTCCGGTGACTTCGTGATCGGCCCGTCACAGCGCGACCAGCGGTTCATCAACGTCGCGGGAATCGAGTCGCCGGGACTGGCCTCATCGCCCGCCATCGCGGAACTCGTCGTGGAAACCTTCGTCTCGGTCCACCAGGGGGAGCTCAACGCCAACCCCCACTACAATCCGTCCCGGCAGGAGCCGGCCCGGTTCCGGTCGTTACCGGACGACCAGCGCTGTGCTCTGATAGACGAAGATCCGTCGTATGGACACATCGTCTGCCGGTGCGAGACAGTCACCCAGGGCGAGATAGTCGACGCGATCCGGGGGCAGGCCGGCGCCCGCGACCTCGACGGCGTCAAACGCCGCACCAGGGCCGGGATGGGACGGTGCCAGAGCGGATTCTGCGGTTCCAAAGTGATGGAGATATTGTCGCGGGAGTTGGACATGCCCATCAACGAGGTGACCAAGTGCGGTGGCGGGTCGCGCATCCTGTACGAGAGGACGAAGTAGCATGACACCGACCTTGCAATACGACGTCGCGGTCGTCGGCGGCGGTCCGGCCGGTATGGCGGCGGCGCTGGCGGCGAAAGACCAGGGCGTGCAAAGCGTCGTCATCCTCGAACGCGCGGAAACCCTTGGCGGTATTCTCGAGCAGTGCATCCACACCGGGTTCGGGCTCCACTATTTCGGTTGCGAGCTATCGGGCCCCGAATATGCGTACCGGTTCATCGAGTCAGTGGAAAAGACCGACATCGACGTCAAGCTGGACACGATGGTGATCGCGGTCACGCCGGACAATGTGCTGACGACCGTCAGCCAAGCCGGTGGGCTCACCCTGATACAGGCGAAGGCCATCGTCTTGGCCATGGGATGCCGTGAGCGTCCCCGCGGCGCCCTCGATATCGCCGGCACCCGCCCGGCGGGGGTGATGACGGCCGGAGCCGCCCAGAAGTTTGTCAATCTCGACGGCTACATGCCTGGCCACAAGGTGGTGATCCTGGGCAGCGGTGACATCGGCCTGATCATGGCGCGGCGCATGACTCTGGAGGGCGCAGAGGTCAAGATGGTCTGCGAGGTCATGCCGTACTCGGGCGGGCTGACCAGGAACATCGTGCAGTGCCTGGACGATTTCGGCATCCCGCTGAAGCTGAGCTGCACGGTCGTGGAGGTTCACGGCCAAGACCGGGTCGAGGGCGTGACCATCGCCCAGGTTGACGAGCACCGCAACGTCATCCCCGGCACGCAGGAGTACGTGGAATGCGACACGCTGATGCTGTCGGTCGGCCTGATCCCCGAGAACGAACTGTCCAAGATGATTGGCCTGCAGATGGATCCGGTCACCGGCGGGCCGGTGGTCGACGAGATGCGTCAAACCAGCCAGCCCGGCGTGTTCGCCTGTGGCAACGTATTACAAGTGCATGATCTGGTCGACTATGTTTCCGATGAAAGCCAGATCGCCGGGCGAGGCGCAGCCGCCTATGTGATGTCCGGCGTCGATACCACCGCCGAGTATGTTTCCACAAGGGGAATCGACGGGGTGCGGTACGTGGTCCCACAGCGGGTGAACATCCACTCGTCCCACGACATCAAGCTGTATTACCGCGTCGGCGATGTGTACGCCAAAGCCAAGGCGGTCGTCAGCCAAGCAGATGTGGTGCTGGCGCAGCGGCGTAACCCGAAGTTCACCCCGGGGGAGATGCAAGACGTCACGCTGCGGGTCGCCACTTTGGGCAAGCTGCGGGCGGACGCGGAAGTCACCGTCGGGATAAAGGAGTTGTGACGCATGGAGAAGGAACTTGTCTGCATCGCCTGTCCCATCGGCTGTCATCTCGAGGTCACTTTGGAGGACGGGGTGGTGACGCACGTCGACGGCAACACCTGCAAGCGCGGCCCGGAATACGCCGAGACCGAATGCGTCAACCCGACCCGGTCGTTGACATCGACAGTGTTGTTGCGCAGCGCCCACCATCCGGTGGTTTCGGTGAAGTCCGCCGAGCCGATTCCCAAGGGTCTGCTGTTCGAGTGCATGAAGGTGATCAACCAGGTGACTTTGGATGTTCCCGTGCACATCGGCGATGTGGTGGTCGAGGACATCCTCGGCACCGGTGTCGATATCGTCGCAACCAATGAGGTTGCGGTCTGACGTTGATGAAGAAGCCTATCTAGGAAGGAAGAAGAAAATGACATATGTCATCGGCAGTCCGTGTATCGACAAGATGGCGCGCCTGTGCGTGATGGAATGCACAGTGGACGCCATTTATGAGGGCGAGCGGACCTTATACATCAATCCGGACGAGTGCACCGAGTGCGGCGCCTGCGAGCCGGCCTGTCCCGAGGCGGCCATCTGGCATGAGGACGACCTGCCGGACGAGGAGCAACAGTTCACTGACATCGCCGTCAAATGGTTCGCCCAGACCGGTGCGTCCGGCGGCGGGACGAGCATCGGCAAGCTGGGGGTGGACGAGCCCCGCGTCGCCGAGTGGCCAGTCGCTTAGGTTGACATATTCCGACTCACACCGTGGCGGTGAGCCAGCTTGACGACGGTATGCGATGGGTTGTGAAGCCCCTGGAAACCGAATACCCCACACAAGTAGACGCATATCGTCACCTAACCCCGGTGAAGCCACGGTTTGCTGCTGGTTGTGTCACTCGGGGTGGTGCCAGCCCACCGCGTAGACTCGCATTGCCATGATTGCTGACTTCTCCGTCGACCCCAGCCTGCCGATCTCCGCCCACGAGGCGGAGATCGCCGGGCTGATCCTGGGCCACCAGGTGGTGGTCGTGGCGGGGGAGACGGGCTCGGGCAAGACGACCCAGTTGCCCAAGATCTGCCTGGCTTTGGGACGGGCCCACATCGGCCACACCCAGCCGCGCCGCATCGCAGCCCGCAGCGTCGCCAACCGAATCGCCGCCGAGACCGGCACACCCCTGGGCGAACTGGTCGGCTATCAGGTCCGCTTCACGGCGGAAACGTCGTCCACCACCCAGTTGAAGGTGATGACGGACGGCATACTGCTGGCCGAGATCGCCCGTGACCGAGAACTGCGCCAGTACGACACGATCATCATCGACGAGGCACACGAGCGGTCGCTGACGATCGACTTCCTGCTCGGCTATCTTAAGCAACTGTTGCCCAGGCGTCCGGACCTGAAGCTCATCATCACCTCGGCCACCATCGACACGGCGCGGTTCGCCGCCCACTTCGGCGACGCCCCGGTGGTCGAGGTTTCCGGACGCGGCTACCCGATCGACGTCCGCTATGAACCACTGGGCGCCAAGGACCAGCCCGACGCCATCGTCACCGCGCTGCGGCGCTTGCCACCGGATCACGACACCCTGGTGTTCCTGGCCGGTGAGCGGGAGATCCGCGACGCCGCCACCGCTATCGAGGCAGCCCATTTGCGCGACACCCACGTCCTGCCACTGTACGCGCGCCTGACGATGGCGGAGCAGGCACGCGTCTTCGCCCCGCACGAGGGACGGCGCGTCGTCTTGGCCACAAACGTCGCCGAGACCTCGCTGACAGTGCCGGGAATCCGCTGCGTCATTGACCCCGGTTTCGCGCGCATCTCCCGCTATTCGGCCCGCACCAAGGTGCAACGTCTGCCAATCGAGCCGGTCAGCCAGGCCAGCGCCGACCAGCGGGCCGGTCGTTGCGGGCGGGTGGCGCCGGGGGTGTGCGTGCGCCTCTACAGCGAGGACGACTACCTGACCCGCCCGGCTTTCACGGAGCCGGAGATTCTGCGCACCAACCTGGCGTCCGTCATCTTGGCCATGACGCAGGCCCGGCTGGGCGACATCGCCGACTTCCCCTTCATCGACGCGCCCGACCGCCGCCAGGTGGCCGACGGCATCCGGTTGCTCAACGAGCTGGGCGCCGTCACCGGGCCGTCCGACTCCCTAAGACTGACGCGCATCGGCCGCCAACTAGCCCAGATGCCCATCGATCCGGCGCTGGCCCGCATCGTGCTGGAGGGGGACGCCCGGGGCTGCCTGCGCGAGGCGGTCATACTCGCCGCCGGGTTAAGCGTGCCGGACGTCCGGGAGCGTCCCCTGGACCACCGCGAGGCCGCCGATGCGCTTCACGCCCGCTTCGCCTCGGACGAGGCGCTGGAGTTGAGCCAGCGACCGCCGGAACCCGAGCCGGTATCACCACAAGCCACCGACGAACCGGCCCGCATCACCGTCCACACCGGCTGGGGCGCCTATCGCGGACGCAACGCCAAGGAGGCCGCGCCAACCGGTCCGGCGCCGGATTCCGGTGGCGACATCGCGGCCATGCTGCGCCTGTGGCGCTACTTGGGGGACGCCCAACGAGACCTCAGCGGCAACCAGTTCAGAAAGCTCTGCCAGCGCGAATACCTCAGCTATTTGCGGGTGCGCGAATGGCAAGATCTAGTGAGTCAGTTGCGCTCGGTGGCCCGGGGCATGAAGATGCACGCGCGATCCGAGGCGGCCTCCATGGACCAGGTGCTGCAGGCCTGCCTGGCCGGATTGTTGTCGCACATCGGGGCGCTGCTGGAGCCCGGGCGCGACGCTCAACCGGTCAGGGGCGGACGACGCGGTCCGAAGGAGTATCTGGGAGCCCGGGGTGCCCACTTCGCCATCGCCCCCGATTCGGTGCTAGCCCGCCGCGACCCGCCCTTCGTGCTGGCGGTCGAGTTGGTCGAGACCAGCCGGCTGTGGGCGCATGGCGTCGCCGCCATCGACCCGGCCTGGGCCGAACAGATCGGTGCGGCTTTCGTCCGCCGTCGCCACTTCGAGCCCTTCTACTCTCGGGAGTCGCGGGCCGTGCTCGTCCACCAGCAGACCAGCCTGTTGGGGGTGCCTCTGGCTGCTGATCGCAAGGTTGACTTCGCAGGTGTCGACGCGGCCGCCGCACGCGCCATGTTCATCCAATCGGCCCTTGTCGAAGGACAGTTGACGGCCCGTCCCAAATCGTCGTTGGCGCGTGTGTTACAGCACAACCAGGACAGGCGCGACGAGGTCGAGCAGTCGGAGGTCAGGGCCCGCCAGCGCGGGTTGCTGGTGGACGACATCACGCTGGCCGCCTGGTTCGACGCCCGTCTGCCAATCGGGGTCGCCACCGGAGCGGCCTTGGACAAATGGCTGGCCGACGATCCGAAAGCGGCCGCGCAGTTGACGCTCAGCCTGGACGATCTTCTGGCAACGGATGCCCCGTCGGCCGATGACTACCCAGATCGCTGGGTCGTCGGGCCGGCGAGTTTCACACTGGATTACCGCTTCGAGCCGGGGGACAGTGCCGATGGGGTGACGGTCGACGTGCCGCTGGGCGACCTGGCCACCCTGCCCGAGGCACCTTTCACATGGGGCGTGCCGGGCAACCGTCTCGAATTGGCCAGCGAGCTCATCCGGGGGCTGCCTAAGTCCGTCCGCAAGCACGTCGTGCCGGCCCCGCAGTTCGCCCGCCAGGCACTCGAGTGGCTGGACGCCCACGGTACCGACCGCACCCGGCCCTTTCCGCAGGAGCTGGCGCGGGCGCTGTCGGAGCTGACCGGTCAGGTGATCGACGGCTGGCAGGTGGACGCGTTGCCTGCCCACCTGCGGACGGCGTTCCGGGTGGACGACGGGAGCACCACACATTTGAGCCGTGACCTGCCCGCTCTGCAACGGCAACTGGGACGCCAGGTGCAAGACACGCTGTCGCGGGCCACGGCCCGTCAGGCGAGGTCCGGGGCCACGTGGGTGTTCGGACGTCTGCCCGCCCAGGTTGTATTACGCCAGGGTGAAATCGAGGCGTCGGCATATCAGGCCTTGCAGGACGCCGGTATCAGCGTGCGCGAAACGTTCGTCGCCAATCGGACGCGGGCGCGCCGGACGCATCGCCAGGGGGTAGCCCGGCTGGTCGCCCTGGCGCTGCCCGATCCCTCAAAAGGCGTGCTGGCCCGGCTCAGCGCCACCGATCTGGCGACTTTGGCCACCGGGCCATACGACAGCGTGGCCGCACTGTTGGCGGACGCCCGTATCGCGGCCATCGGCGAGCTGTTGGACAAGCAGGGCGACGCCTGGCTGATCCGCGACCAGGACGCCTTCGACCAGGCGGTGGCTGCGGTTCGGGTGGATCAAGCCCCGGTCATGCAGCGGGTGACGCACATCGCGGCCAGGGTGTTGGCCCGGAGTGGTCAGGCGGAGGCGGCGTTGGCGAGATTCGATCCGGCGTCCCCACTGCTGGACGACGTCACATCCCAGCTGGACGACCTGGTTTTCGACGGGTTCCTCCACGTCATCCCAGAACCCTGGTTGTCGCGCCTGCCGGTGTGGCTGGACGGCGTCATCAAGCGGCTCGAGGCGGCGGTGACGTCCCCCCAGCGGGGTATGGACGAACTGGCGCCCGTGCTGGACGCGTACGCCCGCTTGCTGGACGCCCACCCGGAACCAAGTGACGAAGCCGACCGCCTGGGATATCTGATCGAAGAACTACGGTTGCAGTTGTTCGCCCAACCGGTCAAGACGGTGCAGCCGGTGTCGGCAAAGCGCCTGATGCAAGCCATCACTGAACTGATGACAGCGTAAAGTGGTGGATTAATCGACCGACCGGTGGGCCAGTCAGACCAATAGGAAGGAACTCGGATGAGCACGAACGCTGAGGACGGAAAGCTCTTGGATCAGGTCATGGACAAGTTGGGCGATCTCAAGGACGTCGCATCGGACAAGCTGAGCGATGTGGTTGAGACGATCAAGCGCGAATCGGCTGAGGGTGGCAAGATCGACGCGATGAAAGACAAGCTGGTGGACATCAAGGATGCCGCGGCCGGCAAGGTCGGCGAGGCGGTTGAGACGATCAAGCGAGAGTCCGCTGAGGGTGGCAAGATCGACGCGATGAAAGACAAGCTGGTGGACATCAAGGATGCCGCGGCCGGCAAGGTCGGCGAGGCGGTAGAGACGATCAAGCGTGAGTCCGCCGAGGGTGGCAAGATCGACGCCGTCAAAGACAAGGTCTTCGACACGCTGGGCGACGTCAAAGACACCGTGACGGCCAAGGTTGGCGAAGTGCGCGACCGCGGCAAGGCAGATGACGCGCCAGCTAGTTAGTCGCTGAGATCGTTGGTGACGATATCGTCTTGGCCCCAGCCGAGGGTTTGCAGGTTGCGCAGGGCGGCTCTCTCGATCTGTCGCACACGCTCGGCGGTGATGCCCCAGACTGCTCCGATGTCGGCTAGTTTCATGATTGTGCCGTCGACCAAGCCGTAGCGGCGCCGGATGATGTCGGCTGATCGCTCGTCGAGATCGTCGATCATGTCGTGAAGGGCGGCCCGGTCTTCGCTGGACAGGGCATCCTCCTCTTGGGGGGTGCCTGCCAGCAAGTCGCTCAGTGTGAGCGACATGTCCTCGCGCAATGGCGCGTCGAGGCTGGCGTGTCGCCTGCTGAGGTTGAGCAGCGTTTGCAGCGAATCGACCGAGGTGTTCATCTCCTGGGCGATTTCGGCGGGTTCCGGCTCGCGGCCGAGGCGGCGGGTCAGGTTCATCCGGGTGGAAGCCAACTGATTGATCTGCTCGGCGATATGCACGGGCAGCATGACGATATGGCCTCCCTGGGCGACGCCCCTGGTGATGGATTGACGAATCCACCAGGTGGCGTAAGTCGAAAATTTGAATCCCTTTGTGTAGTCGAATTTCTTAACGGCGCGCAATAGGCCGGCGTTGCCCTCTTGGATAAGGTCGAGCAACGGCATCGCATTACGCCCGTAACGGCGCGCCACCGACACGACGAGCCGCAGATTGGCGTGGACGAAGCGGTCGAAGGCTCGTTTGCCATCGCGGGAGATGGCCTTGAGCTCTTCGTTGCTGGCTCCGATGTGGTTCTTGATCATGCCGTCGAGCATCTGTTGGGCGAACAGGCCGGCTTCGATCTGCTTGGCGAGTTCGACTTCGTCTTCGGCTGTCAGCAAAGGGGTTTTCGATATGGCATCGAGATACAGGCCGATGGCGTCTTTCCCATCGATGCCGCTCCCAGGCTGATGGTGATGAATGGTTTGAGTGGTTGTTCTGTCCGAATCCTGGACTGGTCTCATGGGCGGGTCCTTCCGGGTTGTATGTATATTGTAGCAATATCAAAAGATCAATAATCAAATGAAAAATGGTTTAAGACGCAATTAAAATTACGCCTATAGCGAACGACTTGTGGTGCGGCGGGACATTGTCCGTGATAGAAGCCGGATTCGGGGTGACGGCCAACGATTCGAGCCCGACGACCGATGTTGTCCGGTTGGCGGCGAAGGTTGGAAATGAGCCCAATTGATGGCAGAATAGATATACAAGTTGACTTCAACCTTGTTTTGTTATGCTCTTTGCGAGAAAGGGTCCTTGTGCCCACGCGAAATAGTCCCGATGGACCGACCCAGCGCGAGCCAGCCACGAAGGTGGTCAGGACGCGAAGGTTCCACATAATGCCCACAGCCAAGAAGGAAGAGCAGGAGCCGTCGCCAGATGAAGTTGTGTCCCTTGAAGCTGAGGTGGTTGAATTGAGCGCCGAACTGGCCGAAGAAACCGCGCCGGCGGGTGACTTTGTCGATGTGGTCGAGACGACCGATGGCCTCGTGGTGGCGGTGGCCAAGCAGACTTTGGACGACATCGACGATGCCGACTTCGACACCGAGGATGCCGAGCGTGAAGAAGCCAGCATCGCCGAAGAGGAAAGCATGGAAGACCAGGGCTTCTCGCTGTCCGATTCGGATGAGGCCGACGAGCCGGAGCAGCAAGTCACTGTCGCCGGCGCCACAGCTGATCCCGTCAAGGACTATCTGAAGCAGATCGGCAAAGTGGCGCTGCTGAGCGCCGAGCAGGAAGTCGACCTCGCCAAGCGCATCGAGGCCGGGTTGTTCGCCGAGGAGCAATTGAGTTCTGGTCTGAGCGTCAAGAAGGCCGATATCGAGGATTATCACATCATCATCGAGGACGGCAAGCGCGCCAAGAATCATCTGCTGGAGGCAAACCTGCGCCTGGTCGTCTCGCTGGCCAAGCGCTATACGGGCCGTGGCATGCTGTTCCTCGACCTGATCCAGGAGGGCAACCTGGGTTTGATCCGGGCTGTCGAGAAGTTCGACTACACCAAGGGCTACAAGTTCAGCACGTACGCCACCTGGTGGATCAAGCAGGCGATCACCCGCGCCATGGCCGACCAGGCCCGTACGATCCGCATCCCCGTCCATATGGTCGAAGTCATCAACAAACTCGCCCGCGTCCAGCGCCAGATGCTGCAGGATCTGGGACGCGAGCCCACGCCGGACGAGCTGGCCAAAGAGCTCGACATGACCGCCGACAAGGTCATCGAGGTGCAGAAGTACGGTCGTGAGCCGATCAGCTTGCACACCCCGCTGGGAGAGGACGGCGATTCCGAGTTCGGCGACCTGATCGAGGACTCAGAGGCCATCGTCCCAAGTGAGGCCGTCAACTTCACCCTGCTGCAAGAGCAATTGCAAGACGTCCTGGACACCCTGAGCGAACGCGAGGCCGGCGTCGTCTCCATGCGTTTCGGCTTGACGGACGGCCAGCCCAAGACCCTCGACGAGATCGGCCGCGTCTACGGCGTCACCCGCGAGCGCATCCGCCAGATCGAGTCCAAGACGATGAGCAAGCTGCGCCACCCGTCCCGTTCCCAAGTCCTGCGCGATTACCTTGAGTGATGATTCGACACTAGAGCCACCAGACGATGGGTGCGGCGCCGAGTCCTGACGGTGGTGAGCTTGCCAGTTCTGTCAATGCCTGGGCAATCCGGTGGATCCCAGACGCTGTTCGGTTATACACCGATGAACGGCAGTAGACAACACCGACATGATCGGGCACTGCTCTGATGGCGAGAGGGAACGTCGACACATCCTCCGTCACCACCACACGGCCCTGCTCTGCGGCCGTCCGCAAAACAACGGCATCGGGAGCTCCCAATAATTCGGGACGATCGCCCAGCAATGTGACGGCATCAATGCCCTTTTCTGTCAGAAGGCGGGCCAGTTCTGGCGGATAATGCTCGTCTAGCAGGAACCGTAATACCATAGCTATCACGCCAGCGCGTCCAGAGCTTGGCGGCGCAGCCAAGCCGCATGGCCGTCTTCCTGGGCACGATGGATCTGGTCGACGAGATTGTCGATCTCGTCGCGGTTGTCAGCCCAATACGATAAAGCGGCCTCGACCTGGTCGGGACGTAAACCTATCGCCGATGCTACCGCTGGTACATTGCGCTCGGACTCCTCGAACTGAAGCCAGGCCTCAGCGACGGACCAGACCTCAGGACCGTCCGAGATAGCGGCCCGTCTCACGCCGGCGACGGGAGTGACGAAGCGGATAGCTGGATGATCTTGCAACCGTAGCCATTCGACCACAGCCTCCGCAATGATGGTTGACTTGTGCGCACCAGTGCGACGCACGTATGCGTCAAGGACTCCATAGGTCGCATGCGGTAATCGTACGTTTATAGGAGCTACCATGAACTACAGTGTAGCGCGATTGGTCATGAAGCGATCAAATATGTCAGATGTCAGATGATTTCTGCCAATTACGATTGCCTATCAGATTTCGCGCTGGGCCTCTGCTTGGCACAAGAAGTCGTATACCGGGGCCAACATGTGATAACCCGTCAACAGGTGTTCTGCTAGGCCGTCGGAGAACAGAAGCTCTTCATCGTCGCTGTGGCAATTGAACGAAATGCTCTTCTTGTCCATCCACTCCCGCTGGTGCTCGGACGCGTTTGGATGCCTACTCCGCTTGTAGGTGTCGCCATCCATGACGAAGATGTCCTGAGCACGATAAGCATTGTCGGCCAGGCGAAACTTTGGTGTGTCGGCGCCGACAAGTTGTCGGATCGCTTCCATGGACGCGGTGGATGCCTGATAGTAGCCCATGCCGTAGTTGAACCCTTCCGGGCTCAGTTCGAAGTAGAACGCTGGCAGCCCCTCGTACAGCTTCTTTTCGCGCATGAACACGAACCACATCTTGTCGCGGTACAACGACTTGTCCTGGGAGAAGCGCGTGTCACGATGAATGCGCGACAAGGTCCGATCGACCCGTGGATCGGTGATCAATAGCGGATCAATCTCCAGCATGCCTGGCGTCAATCTTTCAACCAGATGGCTGAAAGGACTGAGCAATACATCTATGTAGGTCTGCTTGTGATCGCGGAACCAGTCTCGGCTGTCCTGCATCACGTTTTCGATGAGAAAGTCGATGGACGCCGATGAAAACGACATGTTACCTCCTTGGGCCATGCGGATGTCACAAGCACTTGCGCGTTTGAGTGAACGGGAGCAATGATACAGGGATAACGCTCTGTGTCAGATGATCCACTCATGATGCGACGGTCATGGTGCCGCTCAATATCTATGGAGCAGTCAGTCCATGGCGATGTTGCCCTAGTCGTCCAAAACCTTCCACTTTTGTCAGTTGAGTGCGGGATTGTGAGCTCGGCGATCTGATCGAGGACTCAGAGGCCATCGTCCCAAGTGAGGCTGTCAACTTCACCCTGCTGCAAGAGCAATTGCAAGACGTCCTGGACACCCTGAGCGAACGCGAGGCCGGCGTTGTCTCCATGCGTTTCGGCTTGACGGACGGCCAGCCCAAGACTCTCGACGAGATCGGTCGCGTCTACGGCGTCACCAGCGAGCGCATCCGCCAGATCGAGTCCAAGACGATGAGCAAGCTACGCCACCCGTCCCGTTCCCCAGTTCTGCGCGACTACCTGGACTGAGGCGTTCCCGCACTGCTGACCGGGTGGACTGCGATTCTGAGGCTAGTAGGATTGACGATGTGAACTCCGAAGTGGATGCCGGGTTTGACGATGACGCGAGCGAGTCGGTGGTAGAAAACACTGTGCCAACACTAGATGTCATTTGCGATATGCATGGATCTCCAGTCGATGTAGGTAGGGACCGTGGTGAAGACTCGGCCTGGGTGGTGTTGGCTGGTCTGCTGGTGCTACTCCTCGCGTGTGGTTTGGGCTTGACGATGTGGATTCATAGGGCATATCCACTGTCCGACAAACCTGAACTGGCCGCTGATTTGCAGACGGCAGTCGATGGGTTGAAGTCGGTGCAGGTGGATGGCCAAGACGCGTTAAGTATGGTTATGGGGTTGCAGGGTCCGGTGTCGGCGTGGAACCGCGATAGCGTGTATTTGGAGCCGACCGCAGTGGAAGTAACTGGATTACGTGATGCGCTGTCAGGCGTGAACAGCATCGTGAATGAAGCGCAGGCAGTGCTGGACAGTTCGAGGACGCTGATCGGGGGAGCTGCGTGGCCTGGTGATAATCGTCAGGTGCTAAGCATTGGCGATTTGTTGGGGTTGTTCGAAAGGATTCAGGAGTCGACGTCAGCCATCAAAGACGGAGCAAGTATAGCCCGGGATGGTTGGATGCGAGCGGTCTCGGCGGAAGCAGCTAGTAAGGTGATTGCGGGTCGCGACAAGTTATCTGCGGCGCTCGAGACAGGTCAGAAGGTACTAGACGCGTCGGCTGGAAAGACGCCTAATAGGACGACGCGAGCAGCGTTGAGGGCCATGCTGGCGGTGGCAAAGTCAATAGTCACCGCTGGTGACGTGGTGGAGTCTGATCCACCGACGATTGCCGATATCCAGGCATGGCATGATCTTGACGATCAGATCAACCAAGCGTTGGCTGATCTGAAGGCCGCACAACTCAAAGTAACTGGGTGAGAGCCTGATCTTTGTTCTCGCGCTCCTTGTGCAGTCGCGCCCGCTTTGCGGGCTAGACTCCGGATTCTTGCTGATCGGGTTGGTCCTCCTTCCGCACCGGGAGGACCTGTTCGTCTGCTGGTCACTTTTGCTACTTACCGGGACGGTGGTTGCGATTTTCTGACTCCTTCCTGCGGCGAGATCGGGTTTTTCGTCCACCCAAGTCGAGATAGATGGACTAAAACCCCGATCTCGTCGGTTGTGGTTGGGTTTCAAATGCTACCGCGTCCGCTTTGTGAGCTTGGTTTCGATGATTCGCTGGTTGCGTTGGTTGCTTCCATACAGAAGCTACAGACTTTCAGATATCACTTTCTAGGCGGTGGTTGAGAAGCTTTGTTTTGGGACGCATACCAGGCTATCCAGCTAATCGTCTCCAAGCAGGTGAAGTGGCGTGGAAGGCAACCACTGACCCGAGTGGCAGCGAGGGCGAGTAGCGGGAAATCTCGCCTGATAGGTGCGGTAGTGGACAGAATGCGACTGTATTTCCGGAGGCAAGCCCGCGATGCGGGCGCGGCAGCACATTCCAAGCGCCAATTTGACGTGAAAACAAAGTGCTGCCCGTCGCCAGTCTCACGAGATCGTGATTTTCGTCCATCTGAAGTCGTCGTCTAGGTGGACGGAAATCCTGATCTCGTCATTCCAGATGAGGCCTGAGTGGGTGAGAATGTGGAGTTTTTGGCTGCTATCGCCATAGGGTTGAAGCGGCGTGAGCGTGGCCTCCCGAGATCGCGATTGATCATCACCTAAAATGGACCAGTGCCAAGAACCGCCGCGATGGATCGTGCCTATGAGGCGAAGAATCTGCTCGTCCTCGAGGGACTGGACGCCGTCCGCAAGCGTCCGGCCATGTATATCGGCTCGACCGACACGCGGGGGCTCATGCACTGCCTGTGGGAGATCATCGACAACTCGGTGGACGAGGCCCTGGCCGGGTTCGGCGATCACATCGACATCTTCCTGAACGCCGACGGCTCGATCGAGGTGGACGATTTCGCCCGCGGAATCCCCGTCGACACGGAGCCCAAGACGGGACTGGCGGGCGTCGAGGTCGTCTTCACCCGGATGCACGCGGGCAGCAAGTTCGGGGGAGGGGCCTACAACGCCGCCGGGGGATTGCACGGCGTCGGCGCATCGGTCGTCAGCGCCCTGTCGTCGCGGATGGACGTCGAAGTCGACCGGGGCGGCAAGACGTGGGCGATGAGCTTTCAGCGCGGCAAGCCCGGCCAGTTCATGGGTGACGGGCCGGACGCCCCGTTCATGGAAGCCAGCGGTTTGCGGGTCGCCGGAAAGGTGACCAAGGCGACGACCGGCACCCGCGTGCGCTACTGGCCCGATCGCCAGATTTTCTTGCGTGACGCCGAACTGTCGTTCCCGGCGCTGGTCGAACGCGCTCGTCAGACGAGTTTCCTAGTGCCAGGTCTGCGGCTGCGTGTCACCGATCGTCGTACGGACGTGCACGTCAGCGAGGAGTACTGCCACCACGAGGGCATCGCCGAATTCGTGGACTTCCTCAGCGGCGGTGCGCCCGTCACCCAAATCGTCCGGTTGCAGGGGCACGAGACCTTCGTCGAGACTGTGCCGATGCTGGACGACGCCGGGGGGATGACGCCGACAGACGTCGAGCGCGACCTGGACATCGACATCGCCCTGCGCTGGGACAATGGCTACGAGACCATCGAACGCAGTTTTGTCAACATCGTCGCCACACCCAAGGGCGGCACCCATGTGCAGGGCTTCGAGCGCGGACTGTTGCGCGCCTTCACGGCGTCGCTGGGGGGGACGCGCTTGCTGAAATCCGACGAGGAGGTGCTCAAGGAGGACGCCCTGGAGGGGATGACGGCCGTCATCACCGTCCGCCTGCCCGAGCCGCAGTTCGAGGGCCAGACCAAGGAGGTGCTGGGCACCCCTCCGGTCACCAGGCTGGTGGCCAAGGTCGTCGAGACCGACCTGGGACGTTTCCTGACGTCCACCAAGGCATCGGAGCGTCCCCAAGCACGCGCGTTGATGGAGAAGGTGGTGGCGGCGTCGCGCACCCGGGTGGCGGCACGGGCCCACCGCGAGAACCAGCGGCGCAAGAACGCCCTGGAATCGTCGTCGCTGCCCACCAAGTTAAAGGACTGCCGCAGCTCGGACATCGACAAGACGGAGTTGTTCATCGTCGAGGGCGATTCGGCGCTGGGGACGGCGTCCCTGGCCCGCAACTCGGAGTTCCAGGCGCTGTTGCCGATCCGCGGCAAGATCCTCAACGTCCAAAAAGCCAGCATTGGCGACATGCTGAAGAACGCCGAATGTGCCAGCATCATCCAGGTGTTGGGCGCCGGGTCGGGGCGCAGCTTCGAGATCGAGAACATCCGCTACGGCAAGGTGATATTCATGGCGGACGCCGACTCGGACGGCGCCCACATCCGCACCCTGCTGGCCACGCTGTTTTTCAAGTACATGCGCCCGATGATCGAGGCTGGACGCATCTACTCGGCCGTCCCGCCCCTGCACCGCTTCGAACTGACGAACCCGAAGAAGGGGCAGGAGCGTTACATCTATACGTACTCCGACCCGGAATACCAGCGCAAACTCGCCGAGCTGACCAAGAAAGGCCAGGGTTTCAAGGAGCCGCAGCGCTACAAGGGCCTGGGCGAGATGGACGCCGACCAGTTGGCCGACACCACCATGAACCCCGAGCATCGCCTGTTGCGCCGCTTGACACTTGACGACGCCACCGTCGCCGAGCGGACCTTCGAGGTGCTGATGGGCAACGACGTCGCCCCCCGTCGCGAGTTCATAGTCGAGGGTGCCTATACCCTGGACGAAAATCGGATAGACATTTAGAGGTCAGGTGTCGCTCCCATGGGGTTGTGGTCTTGTGTCGTGGGGACGCTCCAGTCGGCGCATGAGCTTCGCTCATTCTCGCGCCTCCTTCTCGCTCAGTTCCGCTCCAATACCGGTGCGTCTTCGCGCGGAGCGCTCGCCGCACAGCGGTCTTTCGCTTCAATGCCCCACTCGTACAAGTCCACAACACCATGGGCGTGACGCCGCAGTGGAGGTGTTTGGCGAAGGTTGAAGCCCAACCACCGGACAGGACTCCAATTGGAGCTTTTTGTGTGAAATCTCCAGCCAGGTTTGTAGGTTCTGGCGCGGCGTCGTCCAGGTCGCTAAGCTGTAGCGTATCTTTGTGGCCTAAAGGTAGGTTGCGGTCCCACGACACTAGGAGAGTGCAGGCATGAAAGAGAAGCGGTTCACCAAGCGGGAGTGGTCGTGGATGCTGTACGACTTCACGACTAACGCCTATGCCACGATCGTGTTGACGGCGATCTTCCCGATCTATTTCAACTCGTTCTTCAGCGACCCGAATGTCGGGCTGCAGTGGAAGGGCTATGCCCAGAGCTTCATCATGCTGGTGGCCGCGATCAGTTGCCCGATCATCGGCGCCATCGGCGACATCCAAGGGATGAAGAAGCGGATGTGGTTCGGGTTCGCCGCCGCAGGCGCCATCTTGACCATCGCCATGGCCTTCGGCGGCAACTGGCAGATCTTGCTCGGCGGCTACATCCTGTCGAACATCGCCTATAACAGTGCCAACCTCTTTTATGACTCGTTCCTGACCGACGTCACCGACCACGACCGGATGCACAAGGTTTCGACGACCGGATACGCCGTTGGCTACATCGGCGGTGGCACCGTCATGCTGATCCTGACGGCTGCGTTGATGATCATGATGCCGGACAACGGTGGCTTGGTCGCCAAGATCTCCTTCGCTCTGACGGCCCTGTGGTGGGTGTTGTTCAGCATCCCGATGGCCTTCAACGTCAAACAGGAGCACTACAACCCGAAGCCGCAGCGCGAGGTGCTGCACTCGCTGTTCCAGCAGTTGGGTCACACGGCCATGGCGATCGCGAAAAACAAAGGCTTGCTGATTTTCACCATCGCCTTCTTCTTCTACATCGACGGGGTGGGGACGGTCATCACCATGGCCACGTCATACGGCAGCACACTGGGGTTGAACAGCACGCTGATGATCGTCGCCATCCTGATCACCCAAGTCGTGGCCATGCCGTTCTCGCTGCTGTTCGGCTGGCTGGCGACCAAATTCGGCGGCGTGCGGCTGATCATAGTGGCCATCTGCATCTACGTCTTCATCTGCATCATGGGTTTCTACATGGGCTACAGCATCAATACAGCCGCGTCCGACGCCGCCCAGGCAGCCGCCATCTCGCGCGGCCAAATACTGTTCTTCGTGATGGCGGGCCTAGTCGGAACGTCACAGGGCGGCATACAGGCGCTATCCCGGTCGCAGTTCGGGCGCATGGTGCCGCTCGAACGCAGCAACGAGTACTTCGGGTTCTTCAACATCTTCAGCCGCTTCGCCTCGATTATTGGCCCACTCCTGATGGCTGTTGTCACCGGGCTGACGCATGATCGCAGCGACTATGGCATTTTGAGCATCATCATCTTGTTCGCGGTGGGCGGTGTTCTGCTGATCAGCGGTCGCAAGGACATCCACATCAGCGAGGAGGCCCAACTCGAGGCGGTGGCGGCCCAGGAGGCGGCTGTCTAGCCAGCCAAATCTGCGCTAACGCTTTGGCTGGACGGGTGGTAAAATAGTGCACAGGCAATCAGAGGTGCTAGGTTAATGACCCCGTAATGAAGCACTGGTGCATGCTGGTCTGAAACGCTACCATTGGCGCCCTTCCCCTTTGGATCGGATGGCTATTCGCTATTCCGGGTTGGGGAGGAGAACCGCACTCATGGTGTTAAGAAAGACAGTGGTCAGCTTGCTGACGGCGGTATCTGTCGTCGTGGCAGGGTGGCTCGTCGGAGTCGTGCCAGCTCAGGCCGCTGGAGTGACAACCCTATCATCGCCTGTTCCGGGCATAGCGCAGATCGTCGCCGCTGCTACATCGGAAATCCGTAACGGTCCGGCGGACACATACGACCAGATAGGCCTGCTGGAGCCAGGCGAGCAGATCACGGTGACCGGCTACACCACCGACGGGTGGCTGGAGGTTGAGACGCCAGAGATTTCCATCGGCTACGTCATGGAGTCCGACGTCCAGGTGCCGGTGGTGTCAGTTTCGACGGCGCACGACACGGTGTCTCTAGCGGTGGGTGCGACGGAGATGACCGGCTATACGGTCTTCCCGGAATGTGCGTCCAACCAGGGTGTCTCCTGGTCGTCGTCGGAGGAGGCGGTGGCCACCGTCGACGACTACGGCGATGTGACTGGCTTGACGGCCGGCACCACCGTGGTGACGGTGACGACGGCCGATGGCGCCTTCCAAGCGTCGACAACTTACATGGTGACCGGCTCCGTCACAGTCTCAGTGGCGGCCACCGGGGTGACCATCACCAAGGGCCAGCCGATGATGGCTGGGCGTACCCAACAGCTCACAGCCAGTGCTGTGCCGTCCACTGCCGCCGCCAGCGGCTACACCTGGTCGTCCAAACCAAGCACCGTCGCCACCGTGTCTTCAGCCGGCTTGGTGACGGGACAGGCTGCAGGCAAGGGCAAGTCCGCCAATGCGACTGTCACGGTCACAATGGCTGACGGAGCGCATTCGGCGGCGACGACGTTCAAGGTCTACACGGTCAAGGACGTCCAGGCCCGGCTCGTGAAGCTGAAGTGCCGTTCCTCGTCGAACAAAACCCTGGTCATCGATGGCATTTTCGGGACGATGTCGAAGTCCGCGCTGAAGAAGTTCCAGGCCGTCAGCGCCCTGGCCCAGAACGGCACGCCGAACGCGGCGACACTCAAGAAGCTGTTCTCCAGCACGGCCAAGGTCTGCGGCAGCCGGATTCCGGTCACGGGTGTGTCCATCACCACGGGCAAACCGATGATGTCGGGACGTACCCAGCAATTGACGGGCAAGGTGGCGCCGTCCAATGCCACGACTCGGTCAGTCACCTGGCATGCCAGCAACAGCGCTGCCAAAGTGTCGTCGCGTGGCCTTGTCACAGGTAAGATCACCGGGACGGGCAAGTCTGCCAACGTCACCATCACCGTGAAGACGAACAGCGGGGCCAAGACGGCCGCGACGAAGTTCAAGGTGTACACCGTCCAGGACGTCCAGGCCAAGCTCAATGCGCTGATCTGCCGCGACTCCTCGAACGCTGTCCTGGCGGTCAACGGCGTGTTCGGGACGAAACCGGCTGCTGCCCTGAAGAAGTTCCAGACGGCAAACGGGATGAAGGCCACCGGCACGCCCGATTCGACCACCATAGCTAAACTTTTCGCAGCAGGCGCCCTGCCGTGTGCCACAGTCGCACTCGCCCTGTCGGGTGGGATGACGGTGCCGGGCACGATCTACGCCGGCACGCCGGTGACGGTCATGGGCACGATCACATCGAACAGCGCCATCACAAACGTCCACGCCGTCATCGCCACGAAGGCAGGCACGGCCAAATACACGTGCAGCGCGACGCCCAAGGCGAAGTCATACAATCTGGGCGCCTGCGACTCGATACTGCTGTTCAGCAAACTGACCGCTGGCGATTACGTCTACACCGTCAAGGCCACCGATGCCACGGTGACGGACAAACAGCTGACCAACCAGGCGTTCACAGTGAAGAATGTCACCGTGCCGATCGTGCCGTCGGCCGAGATCCAGAAGATGCTGAACAACCTGGGCAAGAGTAGCAAGATACCGGCGAGCAGGCTTCCTGGTGTGCTGGCGACGTCCAAGGCGATGCTGGAGGCTGGTTTCCAGCCCGCATTCGTGGCCGGGATGCTGGCCAACATTTGCTACGAGGGCAATCCGGGCCAGTTCGAGTCGTCCAACTACATAACCAACCCCGAGCCCGGCTACCTGCTCAACATCGACAAGTATTACAACTATCGCAGTCTGTATTCCGGCCAGTATCTATATGCGAAGAACGTGACCACCGTCGCATCCATGGTCACATCTTTGAACAACGTCGGCTGGAAGGCCAGCGACGGCACCCGCATGGGGTTCGGCCTCGGCAGCGTCCAATGGACCTTCCAGCGTACCTACACCCTGATGCAGGAGTACCTGAAGGCCAACGGCGGCAAGTCGACGATCACCCAGGCCCAGGTGATAACGGCCGAGTCGCAGATGATCCTCAACGAGCTTTCCAGCAAGGCGTATTCCAGCATCAGGAGCAGTTGGATGACGGCGAATGCCGCCAACATGAGTTCCCAGGCGGCCGCGTATGACGCCGCCTCACGGCTCTGCATCAACTATGAGGCACCGGCCAACGCCAGCTCGGCGGCAGTGACGCGCGGTAATCTGGCGAAACAGATCTACGCTGACATGGTGGCATGATCAAGGGCATGAAGCTGGTGAAAACGGCGGCGGCCTTGGCTGCGGCCATCGCGCTGGTCGCCTGTGCGCCGTTGTCGAGCCCGCCACCGGCACACCCAACGTCTACCACCGGGGTGTTACTGAGGGCCCGGATGCAACAGCTGTTGGTCGACCAGCCGTCTTTCAACGACTTGGCGTATCAGTTCGGACTCCAGCCCGAAGACACCGGCGGTCTTAACAACGTCATGTACGCGAGCAGTGACACCGTCGTAGGGCTTGAGTTCGATTTCGGCAACACATTCGATCTCTCCCTGACCGATCCCAAGACCTTCCCGTTGCTGGGTGTGTCAGCTCCGGCCTCGCTGTTGCTGCCGGAATACGTCGGCATGCGGTTCGCCGATATCCCGATCTTCCTGGAGGTCCGCGGCCCCAACGTGCAGATGCAGGACGACTACGGCGCGTATCAGATCACCGTCGCGGACCCGGAGGTCCTGGGCGCCGACGACAGCGTCTACATGCAGTTTGCTGCCTGATGAGACTTGTCATGGTGCTGGGTTCTTATCCAATGTGAGGAAGGAATATTTGTTTGGTGGAACGCCGGTTTGGGCTGGCGCCACCGCAGCCGCCTGCCCAGGTTTGGTGGTCACCCATACTGGGCGGCGAGGAGGTGTCTGGGCGCCCCGGGCCGGCTGGAACCAAACAGATGTTCCGCTTCTAGACATCCTCCAAGGCTTCTGTCGGCGCCGCCAGGGCGGCCCGTCGGGCGGGCAACAGAGAGGCCAGGGTAGCGGCGACGACCAAGACAACGAGCAATACGAGCGTCTGTAACCAGTTGATGCTGAGGCGGACGGTCATGTCGACGCCGGAATCCTTGAACATCTGGCGCACGAGCGCGCTGACGCCGACGTAACCCAGTAATACGCCGAAGACAACGCCCACCACGGTGCTGACGACGGTCAGCATCAGGGCTTCGATCAGTAGCGTCAGCCGCAATTGCCCGCGGCGCAACCCAAGGGCTCGCAGCAGTGCCGACTCGCGGGTGCGTTCGATGACCGACAATGTCAGAGTGTTGCTGACGCCGACCAGGGCAATCAGGACGGCCACCGCCAGCAGGGCGGTCACGATGTTGACCACCAGACCGAGTCCCTGCTCGATTTCTTGGCGCTGGATCGCGCTGCCACCCACCGACAAACTCCTGGTCATACCGGAGCTGTGCGAGCCGACAATCGTGGTCACGGCCTCGGCTGCGATCGTCGCGTTGCTCACCGAGAACAGCATGACGGATTGTCTGACGGGGGAGGAGGCGCCGTCGAGCTTGGCGAATGTCGCCGGGCTGACCATGTAGTAATACGCCCAGTTTTCGATCACCTTGGTTGTTTCGGCGGTGAGGTTGACGGACGGGCCGCTCACGTCGTCTTGCAACCAGCCCGCGACGCTCACTGTATCGCCGCCAGCGGCGCCCGAGTACGGGTCGGGGGAGACCAGCAGTTTGTCGTCCGCAATTGAGGTGGGCTGTCCAGGTGCGATACGGGCGATAGCCGGGTCGTAGGCGCACACTTTGGCGGCGGTGTTACGCATCGTGCTTGTGATCATCAGCGTCATACGGCAGTCGAGGGTGACCGATCCAGAGATACCGTCGGCGCTGGCCAACTGCTGCCTCATATCTTCGGGGATGGACTGCGCGTCAGCCCCTGACGTGTCCGAAGCGGCCCACAAGCCGACGGGGTATTCGGCGTCCAGTTTGCCTTCGATGGAACTCTGCATCGTGGACGCACCGACTTGCAAGGTGACGATCAGGCCGACGGCCAACATCAGGGCGGTGGCGGTGGTGGAGCTGCGCCTGGGGTCGCGGGTGATGTTCTTCACGGCGATACCCGGCGTCACCCCAGCGCGTCCCAGCGGTGCCCCGACGAGTTTGAGCAGCCCGGGGATGAACAGCGGAGCGCCGAACAGCACGCCCACGCTGACCAGCGCGGCACCGGCGATGGCCGTCAACAGGGTTGACGTCCCAGCCGCAGCGCGCATGGATAGCACACAGGCGATGACACCGCCGGCGAACAGCAAACCACAGATCACGGTGCGAACCGGCGGCACGCGGAATTGGCGGACGTCGGCCTCGGCCGGACGCAGCGCCTCCAGCACGGGCACACGGGTGGACCGGTAGGCCGGTATTGCGCTGGCCAGCATGGTGACGAGCAGGCCGATTGCCAGTTCGGCGACCAATTCCAGCCACGGCACGGCCAAGCCATAGCGGATCGAACCGGTGTAGGAGCCGACGATCGCGGCCAGCCCGTAGGCCAAGCCGACGCCGATCACCGAGCCCACCAGGCCGAGTACAAGAGCTTCTGCCCAGATGGAGTGCCGCACTTGGGCACCCGACGCCCCCACGGCCCGCAGCAGCCCGAGATTGCGACGCCGCTGCGCCAGCAAGATGGTGAAGGTGTTGACGACGGTGACCATGCCCACCACCAGCGCGATGGCGCCGAACACCCAGGCGAAGTACTTGAAAATGTCCACACCCTGCGTGGCACGAAGCCCTGCCTGGGCAGCGGCCAGTGCGCCCGTGGACGCGTCTGCGGTGAACCCCGCTGCCTGCATGGCGTCAGCTAGCGTTTGGGCGGTTTGGGAGACGTCAGCGCCGGGGGCGACGTCCACAAGTATGTCGGCGAACCTCGCCCAACTGAGGTCGTTGAACTGGTCGAAGACGCTCTGGTTGACGTATACGTGGCCCTCATATGCGTACAGGCTGCCCGGCTCGTTCGTGATACCGGCCACCACCATCTTGGTGCCCTGGGCGAAGTCCACTGTCATACCAGCGGTGATACCCAGTTTGGAAGCGGTGGCGGCGTCCACCAGTATCTGGTTGTCCGCTAGCTGTATGCCGGAAAGCGGCTGGGCGGGGTGCCCCACCGTCGTCCAACTGAACGCAGCCGGCGGGATCGCGAAGACCCGCATCCAGTCGAAGTCGGGGCCGTTTTGCACTGCTTGCATCGACGACCCGAGCGACCAGGCGGTGGCCTGCGGCAGTGCTTGCTGGACGACGGCGACGATCTGGGCGTCGGTCGGGATCAGTGTCTCGTCGATGCCGGTGGAAAGCGACGACCCATCTGGTGCGGTGTAGTCGTCGACGTGTACCACCAAGTCGGCATTGGTGTATGGCCCGCCCAACTGTTTGGCGGTGGCCTGGGCCTCGGTGGCGGTGACGACCGACGAGGCGGCCAGGAAGCCGATGCTGATGGCGATGGCGATCAGAATGGCCAGGAAGCGCCCGGGGTGGTGGCGCAGTTCGCGCAGCGCGGTGCGGAACATCTACTCACCCCCGTAGGTGCGCCGGGCATGCTGTACCAGATCCACGTCCGGGTGTTCGACGTCGTCCACGATTTGTCCGTCGCTCAATATCAGGGTGCGGTCGGAGTAGCTGGCCGCCTTCGGGTCGTGCGTCACCATGATGATCGTCTGCCCCTTGACAGCGGCGTCGCGCAAGTAGGCGAGCAGTCGTTGCGAGTTCTTGGAGTCCAGCGCGCCGGTCGGTTCGTCGGCGACGACCACGGCAGGTTGGGTGATCAACGCCCGCGCCACAGCGACGCGTTGCTGCTCGCCGCCGGACATCTGGCTGGGCAGGTGGTCGAGCCGTCCCTGCAAGCCGAGTGAGGTGACGATGACGTCAAAAAGTTGGGGGTCTGGACGCTTGCCCGCCAGTTCGAGGGGGAGGACGATGTTCTGCCGGGCTGTGTGGGTGGGCAGCAGGTTGAACTGCTGGAAGATGAATCCGACCTGGTCGCGGCGCAGGGCGGTGAGTTTGTTGTCGTCAAGATTCTCCAGTGAGGTGCCAGCGAGGGTTACCTGCCCGCTCGTGGGTTTGTCCAGCCCGGCCAGGCAGTGCATCAGCGTCGACTTGCCCGATCCCGACGGCCCCATGACCGCCGTGAACGTGCCCTGCCGGAACTCGGCCGTCACCCCGTCCAAAGCCGTCACCTGCGTGTCGCCGTCGCCGTAAACCTTGACCAGGTTGCTGACGGCGGCGATGACCGGACGTTCCTGGGGAGTGAAGATCGGGGGTGGGGTGAAATATTGACTCATACATCAAGAGTACAGTAATAAGTATAATTGTGACCATTTTTGACTACTAGTTGGCATGGTATACGATATGTTATAATATGTGTAATGAAAAGGAGGAATCATGCCACAGGTATCTCTCTATATTGATAAGCCGACGCTGGATCAAGTCACTGTGCAAGCTCGGGAGTCGCAAATGTCCGTATCGAAAATGGTGAGCAGTATCCTGGCCAAGAGCTTGGGCGACGATTGGCCGGCATCATTGGTGGATGCATATGGGAGTGTTACCGATGCTTCCTTCAATGCTCCCACCGAAATCGATCAGGTTTTGGATACTAGACGGGATGCGTTGTGAAGTTTTTTCTGGATACCAATGCTTGCGTGGCCTATCTGCGGGGTACGTCGCCGCCTTTGCGAAGGGCTTTGACATCACAACCCTTTTCGCAGATTCAGATACCGGCAGTCGTGGAGGCGGAATTGCTATTTGGCGCCCGCAAGAGTCAGCGAGTCGCAGAGAACTTGCACGCGGTGCGGACCTTGTTGAAGTCTCTTGTCATTGTGCCGTTCGGTAGCGCGGCCGCAGATCAATACTCACATATTCGCTCAGAGCTGGAGGCAGACGGGAGGATCATCGGCCCCAACGACTTGTTGATCGCTGCCACAGTCATGGCAGAGGGAGGCACACTAGTCACACACAACACGGATGAGTTCTCGCGGGTACGGGGCTTGCATCTGGAAGACTGGCAGTCATGAGCCAGGTAGATCAGGTGATGAGCCGGTTGGCCGCGTTTGAGGCGGTGTATGACGAGATTGCGGACGGATTGACGTCCATCCCCTTGGAGTTGGGACGGCTACGGGCTAAAGGCAAACAGAAAACCGTCCGCTACAAGGAGCTTTTCAGCCAGAAGCTGATGAACGATTACCTGGTGTCGCTGTTCGAGCGGCACGGCATCGGGTTTGGGGACGATAATTGATCCATGGCACACGTCCACCAGCAACCCGGCCAGCACGATCTGACCGTCAGCGCCTTCATCGTTCGCACCGATCTACAGGAGCCGCGGGTGTTGGTCCACCGTCACAAGACGTTAGGCATATATCTGCAGGTCGGTGGCCATGTCGAGTTGGACGAGCAACCCTGGGCCGCACTCGTGCGCGAGGTCGCGGAGGAGACAGGGTATGACGCCGATCAGTTGTCGGTATTACAGCCGCAGGATCGGTTCCAGAGTCCCAATGCCGTCGTCCACCCCCAACCTGTCTGTGTGCACACCGTTCCCTTCGGGACGCTGAACCACTACCACATCGATATGTCATACGCGCTTGTGGCGGCATCGGAGCCGTCTGGCCAGCGGGCGGCGGGGGAGTCGGCAGACCTGCGCTGGTTGACGCTTGAAGACGTGCGGTCGAGCGATCTAGATATCCCAGAAGACGTCCGTGATCAGCTCGAGTACGTCCTCAACCACGTGCTAAAGGCTTGGCAGCCCATCCCGGTCACGTCATTCACAACGGATGATCCGGTGCAGGGTGGCATGGCAGCGCATCATTACGGGTCCAATACGCACAGAAGTGCTGTCACCGGATTGTGGGTTGTCAACAGTGGACGTCGTGTGGCTAGCGAAGATGTAGCGGACAGTATCGACGAGGATCTCTGATGTCCGGGCAAAACTGGCAACACCCGACACCGGGCTGCCAAAGGTGTATCACGATGTGGTGATGCTGATCACCGCGGGTTGAGAATCCAGTGAGTACGGTTGTTCACCATTTCGCTATTTGGCGGTTACTACCTCGAACGGATTGCATATGCGAACGCCTTCGATGGTTTGTCCGCTGTTGAGATCCTCCGTCCAGACGACGTCGCATTTCATGCGGATGGCGCTGAGCATCATCATGGCGTCCCAAAATGACAGTTGATGGCGCTGGCTGAGTTGTGCTGCGGCGGTGACGTCTCCAGGCAGGGGGGCATGGACGTACCAGCGCGAGAATGCCTCCAGCCTGGTGCAGGCCTGCTCGGGTGTCAGCGGGCGGGCGATTTTGTGGACGGCGTTCACGTAGAACTCCTGCATCACTTGGACGCTGATGACGGCCTCGTGTGAGCGGGCCAGGGTGGTGACGAGGTGAGCGGCTGTCTCATGCTTGTCTTCGGTCCCAGTGTCGTAGGCATAGAGCAATATGTTGGTGTCGATGAATTGCAATGTCATCGGGCATGCACTTCGTCTCGTGTCCAGGTGATCGGCCCGACATGCAGCAATCCTGCATTCATGGCGGTTTCTTCACGGTGCCATACGTCCTCGTCGGGATCGATTTGGCCGATGGCGTTGGCAAGCATTTCTGCCACTAGGGCAGACATGGAGGTGTTGCGTTGGGCGGCCAATATCCTGGCTTCGCGTGTCAGAGTCTCAGGTAATGTCAGCGTGACATTAGTCATGCAATCCAGTGTAACACGGAAACACGTCCTAAAGCGCAGAGTTCGACACCAGCCGCCTAGTCGCCACTGCTACGATCGGCTGCATCGCGGGGGTGCCAGAACCATCGCGGCGGCCCGTGGCCGGGGGCAGGTCGACGGGGGTGCCGGCGGGGGAGGCGGCACCGGCGGGCGTCTGCCCAGCCCAACCCAGCAACAGCGTGTCCTCACCCTTCAGGAACCGGTGGCAGCGCACACCGCCGGTGGCCCGCCCCTTGCCCGGGTATTCGGCGAATGGCGTCACCTTGATGTTGCCGCTCTGCGTGCCGGGCAGGGCGTCCGACGCCCCGCTGACGGTGACGACGATCGCCTCTTCCGGCTTCGTGGCGCCGAACCAGATGGCACGATCACCGGGCGTCAGGCCAATTCCGATGATACCGCCGCCCGAGCGTCCTTGGGGACGCACGACGCCAGCCGGGAAGTGCAGCAACTGGGCCCAGGCGGTGATGAACACCAACTCGTCGTCACCCTGCGGCACGCAGGCGCCAATGACCTCGTCGCCGTCGTCCAAGCGGATGACGTCCCAGGCGTCCTTGCCCAGTAGCTCGGGGTTGAGCCGCTTGACGACGCCACCCAGAGTCCCCAGCGCGACGACCGAGTGATCGTCCAGCGGGACCACAGCGATCACGCGCTCACCGGCTGCCAGCGTCACCAGTTCGGCGACCCGCGAGCCGCCTTTGAGGTTTGGCGTGGTGGCTGTCAGCGGCACGATCGGCAGGGACAGCGCGGAGTGCTTGATCAGACGCCCCCGGTTGGTGACCAGCCCGAAAACCCCGCGTGTCGTGGTGGGAGCCTGGGAGACCAGCACGTCGTGGTTGGCCCGCGGGCCGTGCCCGGACGGCATCTTCGAACCCTCCGGCAGGTCGACGCGCCCCAGCAACCCCGCCGACGACAACATGACGACGCATGGACCGTCGGTGATCTCCAGGGGGACGTCCTTAGTGGCGGTGACGATGCCACCGCCCTCCAGTAATACCGTGCGGCGCGGGTCGCCGTAGGTCTTGGCCACCTGGGCCAGGTCGTCACCCACCAGGCGGCGCAACTTGGCCGGGTCGTCGATGATGGCCTTCAGCTCGTCGATCTTGGCGTGCAGTTGGTCACGCTCGGCCTCCAGGCGGATCGTGCTGAGCCTTGTCAACTGCCGCAACTGCATATCGAGGATGTAGGTGGCCTGGGCGTCGCTCAAGACGAAGGCCTCAATCAGGCGCTGCTTGGCCTGGGCCGGCTCGTCGGATTGGCGGACGATGGCGATCACCTCGTCGATGTCGAGCATGGCCAGCAGCAGGCCGTCCACCAAGTGCAGGCGCGCCTCGGCTTTGGCGAGTTGGTAGCGGCACCGGCGCAGCGTCACTTGCAGACGGTGATCCAGGTAGACCTGCAGCATCTCCTTGAGCCCCAAGGTGCGCGGCTGGCCCTCGACCAGAGCCACCGCGTTGATGGCGAACGTGTCCTCCATCTTGGTGGTGCGGTAAAGCTGCTCCAACAGGGCGTCCGGGTTGAAGCCCGTCTTCACCTCAATGACCAACCGCAGACCCTGGCGCAGGTCCGTCAGGTCCTTGACGTCGGCGATGCCGGTCAGCTTTTTGGACGACACCAGCGCCTTGATCTGCTCGATGATCTTCTCGGGCCCCACCATCACCGGGAGCTCCGTGACGACGATGCCGCGACGCCGCGGGCTCACCTGCTCCACGCGGGCGGTGGCCCGCAGGCGCAACTGGCCCCGGCCCGTGGCGTAGGCCTCGCGGACGCCGTCCAGGCCAATTATCTTGCCACCGGAGGGGAAGTCGGGGCCGGGGACGAAGCGCATCAGCTCGTCCAGATCGGCCTTGGGGTGGTCCAGCAGGTGCCGCAGCGCCGCCACCACCTCGCCCAGGTTGTGGGGGGCCATGTTCGTCGCCATGCCCACGGCGATGCCCGTCGCCCCATTGACAAGCAAGTTCGGGAAGGCGGCCGGCAGGACGGACGGCTCCTGCTCCTTGCCGTCGTAGTTGGGACGGAAGTCAACGGTGTCCTCGTCCAGCCCGTCGCACATGGCCAGGGCGGCGGGCGCCATGCGGCACTCTGTGTAGCGGGGGGCGGCGGGCCCGGCGTCCAAAGACCCGAAGTTGCCGTGCCCCTCGACCAGCGGCAGGCGCATGGCCCATGGTTGCCCCAGCCGCACCATCGCGTCGTAGATGGCGGCGTCGCCGTGCGGGTGCAGCTTGCCCATGACATTGCCGACGACGCGAGCGCACTTGACAAAAGCCTTGTCGGGGCGCAGTCCGTCGGAATCCATGGAGAACAGGATGCGGCGCTGCACCGGCTTCAGCCCGTCGCGGGCGTCGGGCAGGGCCCGGGCGTAGATCACCGAGTAGGCGTATTCCAGGTAGCTGGATTCCATCTCGGCCGAGATGTCGGTGTCCTGCACGCGCCCCTCGGCGTCGGTCAAAGTGTCGGTTGCCATGTCGTCTCACTCCAATCCACGCCCATTGTGCCAAAATGCGCCATCTGGCCGCTGTAGGCTCGCCGCCGCGGGGTGTGTGACATGATAGACGGGTGAATCTGGCGGACGTGATGCCATCGGTGGCGGCGCACCTGGCACCCGGTATCGCCGAGGACGTCCTGGGCCTGCCGTCAGCCAAGCGGTATGTCGTGCTGCTGGTGGACGGCCTGGGCTGGGATGCCCTATTCGATCCAGCCACCGAGGCGCCAGCGCTGCGCGGTATGACGTCGTCCAGGCTGGTTTGTGGTCTGCCATCCACGACAGCGGCGTCGCTGCCTGCCCTGACCACCGGTGAACCCGCCCTGCGGCATGGCGTCGTCGGCTTCAGCTTCCGCACCCGTCCCGGCTTCATCATGAACACCATGGCTTGGGACGACGCCTGCTCCAGCCCGGAGGACGTGCAAAGGATGCCCACGTGGTTCGAGCGGTTGGCCACGGCAGGGGTCCCGTGTGCCGCCGTGGCACCCGGAATTTTCGCCGGATCGGGCCTGACGCGGGCCTATCTGCGTGGCGCCGGGTTCGTCGGGGTGCCAGACGAGAAGAATTGGTCCGCCCGGGCGGGACAGGTGGCCGACGTGGCCGGGACGCACCAGTTGACCTACGTCTACGAGCGTGGCCTCGACCACGTCGCCCATCTGAGGGGATGGCGCTCGAACGCCTGGCAGAAGAAACTCACGGCCATCGACCGGTTCGTCGGTGTGTTACGCGATGTATTACCCACCGGAACCGGGCTGCTCGTCACGGGCGACCACGGGGTGGTCGACGTCCCCAAGACCCATCGGCTGCTGATCGAGCATGAGCCGGAACTGGCCGACGGCGTCGACATGGCAGGCGGCGAGGCGCGGCTTTGTCACCTGTACACGGACCAGCCGGAGGCGGTGGCGAGGCGCTGGCGCGAATTTCTCGGGTCGCGGGCGGAGGTCCGCCTGCGCGCCGACGCCCTGGACTGGTTCGGTGACGGCACCCCTGACGAGTCGGTTTCGCAGCGGCTGGGGGACGTCGTGGTGGCGATGCTGGACGACTGGGCGGTGTTGACGACGCGGCGTCCGGCAGAGGTGTCGCTCGTCGGAATGCATGGTTCGCTGACGCCCGCCGAGCGCGGCGTCCCATTGTTGAAAGAGGTCGTATGACATTGCCAGACACCCAATGCGCGTTACCCGGCACGCTGGTCTTCTTCGCCGGGCCGATGGACTCGGGCAAATCGACGCTGGCGCTGCAGATGGCGCACACGCAATCGGCGCACGACCGTCAGGGCCAGTTGTTCACGAGCCAGGACCGGGCCGGTCAGGCCCACATCACGTCCCGCATCGGCCTGGAGCGCCCGGCTGTCGAGGTGGGGCCGGGGTTCAGCTTCGTCGAGTACATCCAGCAGGCGACTCAGCAGGGATTGCGGCTCGATTTCCTGGTGTGCGACGAGGCACAGTTCTACGACTCCGAGCAGATCGACGAACTGGCGCTGGTGGTTGACGAGCTGGGTATCGACGTGTTTTGCTTCGGCATCATGGCCGACTTCCGCACCCAGCTTTTCCCGGGCTCGAAGCGACTGGTCGAGGTGGCCGATCGCGTCGAGAACATGCCGGTGCGCCCGCTGTGCTGGTGCGGCAGGCTGGGCATCCACAACGCCCGCGTCATCGATGGCGTCATGGTGACAGAGGGCAGCCAGGTGTTGGTCGGCGACACCGATAGCAGCGACAGGGCGCCGGGGGAGGTGCACTACGAGGTGCTGTGCCGCGTCCACCACCGTCTGCGCCAGCCCAAACCGGACGGCACGACACTCAGCCCGGTGGTGCTGCCGTTCGGGTGATCAGCCGTCGACTTGCGGGCTGCCGAACATGATTTCGTCCCACGACGGCACGGAGGCGCGTTTCTTCGACTTGGGGATGCGCGACGTCGGCTCCTTCGACTCGTCGCGCTCCGGCTTGGGTTTGGGGACGTGCTTGGGGACGACGGTGCGGGCCGTGATCTCGTCCTGCTCCTCTAGGGCAGTGCCGCCTTTCAAACCCTCGTAGATGCGGACCGACTCCTCGTTGATGCTGGCCAGCAGGTCGTACAGCACGTCCTCGTCACCGTCTTCATCGACGAGGTCGTAGACGCCGTTCACCTGGGTCAGTCTGGAGCCGGGGTAGCCGTAGTCGTCGCCGTCCGACATCGTCCTTCGCCCGATGTGATGCGTCTCGGAAAGGTCGATCGTCGGCTCTTCTTCGATATTCAGACCGAAGCGGGTCAGCTTCGGGCCCAGGGCGTTGGCTTGCTCGCCGACCAGCCAGCGGGCCTCATCGTTGACTGCGGTCGAGGTTCTTCCGGTCGGGTCGTAGCGGAAGACGGCCTCGTGCAAGGTGTCCATGGACTGATAAGACACCCGCAGCGTCCAAATCCGGTCATTGCCCCGCCAGGCGTCCCAGCTGATGTCTTGCGGGTTTAAGCCCCGGCTGGCCAGCCGGGCGTTGATGTTCTGGGCCAACGTCTGTTGGTCTTTGTCGCCTGACTTCTGGTCCTTGTCGCTTTCGCGCCGCACCTGGCCGTTGGCCGCCTGGCTGGCCAGCCAAGCCCGCTCCGCCAGAACCGGGCGGGCGAAAGGCTCGATTTGCTCGCGGGTCATGCCAGACAGGGCGACCAGATCGTCGACCGACTCACCGGCACGGATACGCGTCTGAATCTCCCGAGGCGTCAACTCTTCCATGCATGCCCTTCCGTCACAAACCAGAGACTAACTTACCCCTAATTGGCGCGGCGTGTTGTTTGCGTGTCGGTAAACCTGTAGCCCCGCTTGAGGGTATAATCAACCACCCGCAATCCTATGCGGAATGTGCCAGACGCTGAAAGTCAGATGGAAGGAAATCATGGCCACCGATTACGATGCCCCCCGTAAGGCCGAAGAGGAGATCCAGGAGGACTCCCTAGAAGAACTCAAATCGAGACGGAATGACAAGTCGTCTGGCCAGGTAGACGAGGACGAGGTAGAGGCTGCCGAATCCTTCGAATTGCCGGGCGCGGACTTGTCGCACGAAGAACTGACGGTGCGGGTGCTGCCCCGCCAAGCGGACGAATTTATCTGCGCCGGTTGCTTTCTGGTAAAGAATCGGACACAAATCGCAGCCATCAGGGATGGCCAGGAGTATTGCGTGGACTGTGTTTAGCGCACACTAGCCCGCCGGGCCACGGCTGACCTTGACAGCCACCGGCTTGGCCTTGGACTGCCAGTGCCGCGCGCCGAAACGGTTGACCAGCACTTGTGCGCCAGCCAGTATCAGGCCGCTGACGGCCACCCAGGCGAGCGCTTGGACGACGGGCACCTCCGGGTCGTTCGGGTCGGGTGGCTCGGTGCCGGTGACATGTTGCCAGCCGCCATTGAGCAACCGGACCGCCAGTGAACCGGTGATGGCGCCCATGGCGCCCAGGGCGATTTTGGTGGAAAGACTCATCTTGGCTCCTTGCGCATACTAGTCAGAAGTCTACCTGTATCGGCGGTAGGCTAGTGGGTAGACGTAGCAAAGGAGAAACACAATGTTCGGGCGCAAACGCATGGTTGACGAGGACGAGCCGGAAGAAACCGACGACGACCTCGAAGAGGGCGACGAGGGGGACGACGACTTCGAAGAGGATGACGACACTACGGGCGTCGTCGAGGACGACGAGGAAGAGGAGGACGTCCCCGAGGAGCCGGTGGACGAGTGGGAGGCATTCGACTCGTCGCAGGACTGGCGCGAGGACGGCCCATTCGACATATCCGAGGTGGATCTGGACGCCGACGACATCCAGCGTCTCGACTTCGGCTCTCTCGTCGTCACACCATTCGACGGCATGCAACTGCAGTTGCAGGTGCAGCAGGGCACCAATCAGGTGCAGGCGCTGATGGTTGTTGACAAGAAGTCGGCCATCGAGGTGGCGCTGTTCGCAGCCCCGGCTAGAGCGTTGATGCTGGCGGAGGTGCGCGACGACATGCAATCCGCCACCGAAGAGGCGGGTGGGACGATGACGCTGGTCAAAGGCCCGCTCGGTACCGAGGTGCGGCGCAAGCTGCCTGTCGAGGCCCCCGACGGCAAGAAAGGCAGCCAGGCCAGCCGGACGTGGCTCGTGCAAGGCCCCAAGTGGTTGCTACGGGGCGTCCTGATGGGCCAGGCGGCTCTTGCCGACGACGTGTCGAAGGGTGAGGCTCAGCTGCTGTTCGAGTTCTTCTGCAACCTGGTCGTCCGGCGCGGAGACACTCCGCGCGTGCCAGGCGACCTGATCTCGCTGGACATGCCCTCCTCTGTGTCGGCCAGTCTGACGGAGAAATCTGACTGATCGCTGATGGCTGCGTTACCCAGGCTGGCGCGCTGGCGCCGGCTGATATCGTCGGATGACGAGTTGGAGTCCCAGCGCAAGCTGGATCAGGCGCTTGAGGCAGGCGCGACCCCGGTCTCCGAGGTGGTCCCACGCCAACAAGTCACCGTTTTCGGGGAGCTGATGTCGATCACGTTGAGCCCCTCGCGTGGCTCTCACTGGTTGCGCGGCGAACTGTCGGATGGTTCCGGGACACTGGGTTTGATGTGGATGGGACGGCGGACGGTGCCGGGCATCCGCCCGGGCGTCAAGCTGGCGGTGTCGGGACGCGTCACCAAAGATGCCGACGGTAAATCTGTGATGTACAACCCGTCGTACAAGCTGACGGCCGCCTAGGAGTCAGGCTTTGGTCTTGTCGCGATTGGCCAGGGCAGCGATCAGGCTCGACTCATGTTCTGCCGAGATCAGGAAGAACAGTTCATCGCCCGCCTCGATGGCGGCGTCCTTCTCGGGCGGCCGGGCCTGGCCATCACGGACGATGGCGACTATGACACCGTCACCCGGCAAGTGAAGGTCGCGCAAACGCACCCCGATGGCGGGGGAGTCGTCGGGCAGTGTCAGCTCCACCAGGTTGGTGGTGCCATGCTTGAAGCTCATCAGGCGGACGACGTCGCCGACGGTGACCGCCTCCTCGATCAGGGCGCTCATGATGCGTGGCGTCGAGACGGCGACGTCCACCCCCCACTGGTCGGTGAACAGCCACTCGTTGTTCGGGTGGTTGATTCGGGCGACGGTGCGGGGGACGCCGAACTCCGTCTTGGCAAGCAGCGCGTGCACCAGGTTGGCCTTGTCGTCGCCGGTGGCGGCGACAGACACGTCGCAGGTGGCCAGATCGGCCTCCTCCAGCGAGTCGAGCTCGCAGCCGTCGGCCATCAACCACTCGGCCTCGGGCACGGTGTCGGACTTGATGGCATGCGGATCGCGCTCGATCAGCAGCACCTCGTGGCCGTTGGATATCAGCTCTCGGGCGATCGAGCGGCCCACGTTGCCGGCTCCGACTATGGCGACTCTCATCATGGCTCCTATCGGTCACTCGGCGGTTCGGCCAGCATCATATCCCGGACCGTCTTCAAGCGGGCCGCCAGGAGGCTGACATAAAGCACGTCGCCGTCTTGGACGACGGTGTCATTCGTTGGCAAAATACCCTGGCCGAGACGCACCAGCGTGGTCAGCCGGGTGTTAGTCAGCTGCTCGACGGTGGCGACCGGCAGGCCGACCCATTGGTCGCCGTACGGCATCTGGGCGATGATCGTCTCGCCGGACGGATCGTGCCACACCGGCTCGGACACCAGCGGCAGCAGGCGGCCCATGGCCTGGATGACGGCCCACCGCACCGTCGCCACCGTGGGGATGCCGAGCTTCTCGTAGATCTCCGCCCGGCCGTGGTCGTAGATGCGGGCCACCACGTTCTCGAGGCCGAACTCCTCGCGCACCACACGAGCCGCCACGATGTTCGAATTGTCGCCGCTGCTGAGGGCCGCGAAGCCGTGCGCCTCGCGGATGCCCGCCCTGATGAGCACGTCACGGTCGAAGCCGACGCCTTTCACGGTGCGTCCCTGGAACTCGGGCCCGAGCCGGCGGAAAGCCTCGACGTCGATGTCGATCACAGACACCGTTTCGCCGTGGCGTTCCAGCGCCCTGGCCAGGGTGGAGCCGACACGGCCGCACCCCATGATGACGATCAGCACAACGCATCCCTTCTCCGGAAATCTTCAATATCACACTATCAAGCAGTGCCAGGAACACGCTCACCGAAAACAAGCTATTGTTGAAATAGTGAGTCTTATTGATCCCCTTAAGCGCGTGCTGGTCGGACGCAAGCTGGCCAGCGCGCAATTGGGTGAAACTCTTCTGCCAAAACTGATCGCTCTGCCGGTGTTCGCTTCGGACGCCCTGTCGTCGGTCGCCTACGCGCCGGACGAGGTTTTGTTGACGCTCTCGCTGGCCGGCCTGGCCGGTTTCGCCTTCTCGCTGCCGATCGGTATCGCCGTCGGCTGCGTCATGCTCGTCGTCGTCATGAGCTACCGCCAGACGGTGCACGCCTACCCGTCCGGCGGCGGCGACTACGAGGTGGTGACGACCAACCTCGGGCCGGCTCCCGGCCTGATCGTCGCCAGCGCCCTGATGGTCGACTATGTGCTGACGGTGGCGGTGTCGGTGTCGTCCGGAGTGCAGAACGCCAAGGCCGTCATACCCGGTATCACAGGACACGAGGGGCTGGTGGCGGCCGTCGTCATCGTGCTGATGATGATGATCAACCTGCGTGGCGTCCGCGAGTCCGGACGATTCTTCGCCGTGCCGGTGTATTGCTTCATGGTCGGGGTCATCGGCATGGGTATCTGGGGTCTGTTCCAGATTTTCGTGCTGGGACGCCATCTACAGGCCCCCACAGCCGCGCTCAGCGTCGTCGGGCTGCCGCACTACACCAGCCTCGCCGGGTTCGCCATGGTGGCCCTGCTGGCCCGGACGTTCTCGTCCGGCTGCGCGGCTCTGACGGGCGTCGAGGCCATCAGTAACGGCGTCCCCAACTTCCGCGTGCCAAAGTCGCGCAACGCCGCCACCACGCTGGCCTGGCTGGGCGGCATCGCGGTGACCATGCTGCTCAGCATCGTCGCGCTGGCCCGGCTGACGGGCGTCAAGCTTGTGGACGCCTCGGAGGGCGTCTACTTCACAGACGCCACCGGGCAGCACGTCAATATCGCCGCCAACACGGTGATGGGACAGCTGACGCAGGCCGTCTTCGGCGACTCCTTCCGCCCGGCCCTGTATTTCACGATGGCCGCCACCGTCATCATCTTGTTCCTGGCCGCCAACACCGCGTTCAACGGGTTTCCGACGCTCGCCTCCGTGTTGGCGCGTGACAGCTGGCTGCCCCACCAGCTGCGCAACCGTGGCGACCGGCTGTCGTACAGCAACGGCATCATGGCGTTGGCCGCCGCGGCCGTCATCCTGGTGCTGGTGTTCAACGCCAGCGTCACGGCTCTGATCCAGATGTATGTGCTGGGCGTGTTCATATCGTTCACGCTGAGCCAGGTGGGCATGATCAGGCACTGGACAAGGCATCTGGCCCAAGAGACCGATCCGGCGTTGCGGCGCCCCATGATCCGGTCGCGGGTGATCAACACCGTCGGCGTCACCGCGACGGGTGTCGTCATGGTGGTGGTGATCGTCAGCAAATTCACCCACGGCGCCTGGATCTCGATGCTGGCCATGGCCTTGCTGTTCTACGCCATGTTCCGCATCCACCGTCACTACCAGCTGTCGGACCGGGAGACGGCACTGTCGTCGCCATCCGACAAGGTGTTGCCCAGCCGCGTCCACGGGATCGTGCTGGTGGCGTCCGTCAACAAGCCAACCGTCAAAGCGCTGGAATACGCCCGGGCGACCCGCCCCAGTTCCCTGGTGGCCGTCACCGTCGCCACCGACGAGGCCGTCACCGACAAGCTGATCGCCCGATGGGACGCCGAGGATTTGGACGTGCCGCTGACGGTGCTGGCGTCGCCCTACCGCCAGGTGATCGCGCCTTTCATCGACTATGTCAAAGCACTGCGGACAGATAATCCGCGCGACATCGTCTGCGTCTACATCCCGGCTATCGTCGTCGGGCACTGGTGGGAGCAGTTCCTGCACAACCAGACCGCCCTGATCATGCAAGCCCGGCTGCATTTCATGTCCGGCGTCATGGTGACGTCCGTGCCCTTCCAACTGCGCTCCTCCGAGGCGGCCCTGCGGTGGGCCGAGGCGGAAGACGCCACCAAGAGCAAATGAGCGAGGCAGCATGGTCGAAGTGACGCTGGGAGCCATCGCCAACGGCGGGGCTTGCGTGGCCCGCTTGGACGGACGGGTGGTGTTCGTCCGGGGCGGGGTGCCAGGCGAGAGGGTGCGCATCGAGATCACCGACGCCTCGAAAGCCGTCTGGTGGCAGGGACGCGTCCAGCAAGTGATCGAGCCGTCGAAGGACCGGGTGACGCCGCCGTGCCCGATGGCCGGGGTCTGCGGCGGCTGCGACTGGCAGCACATCGGTGTGGCCCGGCAGCGGGTGTTGAAAGCGCAAATCGTGGAAGAGCAATTCCTCCGACTGGCGAAGATCGAATTGCACGGGTTGGTGGTCGAGGCGGTGCCCGGCGATCACGACGGCCTGGGCTGGCGGACGAGGATGCGTTACATGGTCGACGGTGGCGTGGCGGGATTGCGAGGCGCTGCCTCACACGATCTGGCGCCGTTGCCGCCCGGGGGGTGCCGGTTGGCGGCTCCCGCTCCGGGCGTCACCGATCTGGCGGCCTGGGGCGATGGTGAGTTGTGCGTGACGACGGCCAAGTCTGGCGTCACGGTGTGGCGTCCCCAAGCGGGAGTCGTCAGCGGCGAGGCGATCGTCACAGAGCAAGCCTGCGGGATGGATTTCCAGGTGCGGGCCGACGGCTTCTGGCAGGTGCACCCAGGGGCGGCGGACGCGCTGGCCGATGCGGTCCTGACGGCACTGGATCCTGTGGAGCAGACACTGGCCGTCGATCTTTATTGCGGCGCCGGGTTGTTCGCCGGAGCGCTGAATAGGGCGGGTGCCGCGGTATCGGCCATCGACTCGGACAGGGCAGCTATTGCCTTGGCCAGGCGCAACGTGCCGAAAGCCTTCATCGCCCATGGACGCGTCGAACGCGACCCATGGATCTGGCAGCGCGCGCACCCCGAGCTGTTGGTGCTCGATCCACCACGGGCGGGCGCCCGCCGTGAAGTCGTCCAGAGGATCGTCGCCCTGCAGCCCCAGCGCGTCGCCTATGTGGCCTGCGAGCCGGCCAGCCTCGCCCGCGACGTGGCCGCCTTCGTCGCAGGAGGCTATGAGCTGGCCGGGCTGAGGGCCTTCGACATTTTCCCGATGACAGCCCATGTCGAATGCGTCGCCTTGTTGGTCAGGCGGGAAGAGGGCCGATGAGGCGTAATCTGTCCCCGGACTCGTCCCTGGCCACCGTCGTCGCCTATCATGGCAGTGTGCCTTTGCTCGATGGGATCAACGACCCAGCCGATCTGCGTAAGCTCAACCAGGCTCAGCTAGACGAGTTGGCCCAGGAGATCCGGCAGTTTCTGATCGCCCACGTCGGGCGCACCGGAGGGCATCTGGGGTCTAATCTCGGCATCGTCGAACTGACCATCGCCTTGCACCGGGTGTTCGACTCGCCGCACGATCCGATCATCTTCGACACCGGGCACCAGTCATACGTCCACAAGATACTGACCGGACGGGCGGAGCGTTTCGAGACGCTGCGACAGGCCGGCGGGCTGTCGGGCTACCCGTCGCGGTCCGAGTCGCCGCACGACTGGGTCGAGAACTCGCACGCCTCAGCCGGGCTGTCATGGGCTGAGGGCGTCGCCAAAGGTTTCAAGCTGCGTCACGAATCCGGCCGCAAGGTGGTGGCGGTGGTCGGCGACGGGTCGCTGACCGGCGGCATGGCGTGGGAGGCGCTGAACAACATCGCCGTGGAAGAACTGCCCATCGTCATCGTCGTCAACGACAACGGCCGCTCGTATCAGCCGACCGTCGGCGGTTTGGCCAAGCAGTTCTCGGGTATCCGCACCGATCCGCGCTACGAGCACGCCATGGGACGGTTCCGTGGCGCCGTCAACAAGACGCCTATCGTGGGCAACCTGGCCGTCGGGATCATGGACGCCCTGCGGGCCGGCTTGAAAGACGTGCTGGTGCCCCAGCAGATGTTCTCAGACCTGGGCATCAAGTACATCGGGCCTTTCGACGGCCACAACATAAAGGCCACCGAGCGAGCGCTGAAGCAGGCGAAGCGTTACGGAGGGCCGGTCATCGTCCACGCCATCACCCGGAAGGGCAAGGGCTTGGGGGCGGCTGAGCACGACGACGAGCGGTTCCACGCCGTCGGCCACCTGGACGAGCTGACCGGCGAGCGGGTGGGCGACGAGGAGACGGGCTCGTGGACCGAGGCATTCGGCGAGGAATTGGTGCGCATCGCCCGCAGCCGGCCGGACATCGTGGCGCTGACGGCCGCCATGCTGCACCCTACGGGACTGGGCCCGCTGGCCGCGGAGTTCCCGGAGCGCGTGTTCGATGTCGGTATCGCCGAGCAGCACGCCGTGACCTCGGCGGCCGGTATGGCGGCCACAGGGCTGCATCCGGTGGTGGCGGTCTACTCCAGCTTCCTGAACCGGGCATTCGACCAGTTGGCGCTGGACGTCGGCCTGCACCATGCCGGCGTCACGTTCGTGCTCGACCGGGCGGGGATAACCGGCCCGGACGGCGCCAGCCATCACGGCCAGTGGGACGCGGCTCTGGTCGGTCTGGTGCCCGGGCTGAAGCTCGCTGTTCCGCGTGATCGCAAAAGGCTGATCGAGGCCTTGGCGAGCGCGCTCGACACCGCAGACGGGCCGACGGTAATACGCTTCCCTAAAGGTCGTCCGCCCACCGACCGCGAGGCCGTCGAACAACTGGGCGGGATGGACGTCATGTGCACAGGCTCGGACGTATTACTGGTGCCCCATGGCCCGCTGGTGACCGTCGCCGGCGATGCGGCGGACTTGCTAGAGCGGCAGGGCATAAGCGTGACGGTCGTCGATCCAGTTTGGTCGCTGCCGGTGGCTGACGAGCTTGTCGATCTGGCGTCCAGACATCGCCTGGTCGTCTCATTGGAGGACGATCTGGTGGTCGGCGGCCTGGGCCAACAGCTGCAGGTGGCCATGGACTCCGCCGGGGTCGACACTCCCGTGCGCCTGTTGGGTTTGCCGCGCGCCTACATCCCGGCGGGGACGCGCGATCAGTTGCTGTCCGATCTTGGGTTGGACGCCGCCGGGGTCGCCAAGAGCGTCATGGCGTGCCTTGAGAGAATGGCAGGCTAAAGGTGCACTGACTTCCCGGCTAGTGCCGCAGCGATGGCGGGGGCGGCCAGGTCGACCTGCCAGGGACGGGCGTGGGCTTGTGCCATGGTGATGCGCAGCCCGTCCTCGGAGTAGTCCGCGTGATCCGGCCACAAGACGTCGGCCAAGGTGCTCACAGTCATGAGGTTCTCAGGCGGCAGACTGTTCTGCTCCGCCACTTCGACGATGACGGGCCGGGCCGTCATCCACCGCTTGGCGGCGCGGGGACGCAACTGGTTCCAGGCGCGCGGCGGGGGAGTGCCCCGGGACGGTTGGGCCTGTGGCAAGTCGGATTGATCGTCTTGCAGCGCGTTCTGGACGGCGGACGCCCAGCGGCGGCGCTGTCGGCGCGCCAGCGGGCCGGTGAACCCGTTGAGGGTGAGTATGACGTCTGGGACATCCGCCGGTTTGAGACGGCACAAGGCAACGGTCGCGTCCACCAGGGAGACGTCTGGCAGTATCCTGCCGGGGAAAATGTCTAGCCGGCAGGCCAGTTCGTCGCGCACCAACCAGAGATTGTGCGCGATGGCCAACTGGCGCGGATCGTGCAGCCGCGACAAACCTTTGGTGTGTCGCCAACGGTCCTCCGGCGACACGATAAGCTCGGCGAAACGGGCCATGATGTCGTCGAATTCCTGGCGCGCCCAATCATCCTTGCCGGCGTCCGCCAAATCGTCGGCGACGGCGTCACGCAGATCGAGCAAGTAATCGACGTCAAGTGCCGCGTAGTCGAGCCAGGTGTCCGGCAGGGGACGACGCGACCAGTCGTCCGCCGAGTGGAGCTTGGCGAGTTCGATGCCGAAGTAATGGGTTAACATCGCCGACAGTGACACCCGGGGCAGCCCGAGAAGGCGTCCGGCCAATTCCGTGTCGAAAAGCCGCTGTGGTCGCATGCCGACTTCTGCCAGGCAGGGCAGGTCTTGGGTGGCCGCGTGCAGCACCCACTCGCATCCAGTCAGCGCGTCGCCCAAGGCGTGCAAGTCGGTGGCGCCATCGGGACCGGCGAGGGCGACCGGATCGAGCAATGTGGTGCCGCAGTCCGCCTGTCGCAGCTGGATCAGATAGGCTCGCGCCGAATAGCGGAAACTCTGGGCGCGCTCGGCGTCGATGGCGACCGGGGTGACAGTGTTTATCTGGCCCACCAGACTGGCTAGATCTGGCTGGTCCGATACCACAGACACCATGCCATCGCGGGGCAAGGTGATCAACCGGGGGGCCGTGGTGGGTTCTGACATCAGCCGCCCAGTACTTGGTGACGACGCCCGAGAAGGTTGATGGAGTATTGCTGTGCCGTGCGAGGACGTGCTGGGCGGGATGAGTCGCAACACCAAATCTTGTACGTGTGCTGGTAGCACACCGCAAGATGTGGGGGCAGCGGATCGCCCGATCCAGTGCGCCACAGCCGGTGCATGGATACTTCACCGCCTTCCTAGGCTCGTGATCCCGTCAACAAGCGGCTCGAGGCCGGCCACCTGGCACAACAGCTCCTGCCATGCCGCCACATGCCGGGCGTCCTGCCCGGTGGTGGCGGACGTCCAAGAGCAGCGCATCTCGACCTCGGCCCGCGGCGGAGTCGCGTCAAGCTCGCCGTATGCCCGCGACGCCATGACGGTGACCGTGCCGCCGGCTGCCACGTAGTCGGCGCCGGAGCGGTGTAGGGCGTCCGTGAGCCAGAGCCAGGCGACGTCGGCCATCAGGGGATCGGTAGCCATCTCTGGCTCGATGTCGGCGTGCGTGTAGCTGATGAACCGAGTGGTGCCCTGCCAGGTCTCCTCGCCCGCCGGGTTGTGCAACACCACGAGGCGGCCCGATGCCAGGGGGGTGTCGTCTTCCGGCCCGACGTCAGCCTCCAGCGCCAGAGAGTACGGCGCCAGTCTCTGCGGGGATGCGATCTCGACGATGTGCACGTCAGGACGCCAGCGGAACGCGCTCACCGCGGCCTCAACGCCGGCAAAACTGTCGGTGCGTGGCATTTCGGTTATCACGTCGGCCAGCTTAGCCTGTGTGATGCCCCGGAAAAGGGCGGCGCGCTGCACCAAATCCACTTTGACAGTCCATACTTGATGTATGGCAAACAAACAAACAGAACATGTTTCGCTCGGTTCCGTGCTCCGCTGCCCGAAGGGACCCGTCGACGTCAAACGCGATCTCGATCCGCGTGTCACTCCGGCGTTTCCGGGTAAGGGCAAGGATGACGTCCCCAAGGTGTACTCCACGCTGGAGCCGCAACTGGACGATCTACAGGAGCGGCTGTATGCGAACGCGCGCGGCGACGATGCGGCGAAGGCGGCCAGCGTGCTATTGGTGCTGCAGGGCATGGACACCGCCGGCAAGGGCGGCGTGGTCAAGCACGTCATCGGCATGGTCGATCCGCAGGGGGTCAGCATCAAGGCGTTCAAGGCGCCGACGCCGGAGGAGCTGAGCCATGATTTCTTGTGGCGCATCCGCCAGGCGCTGCCGGCGCCCGGTCAGATCGGCATCTTCGACCGCTCGCAGTACGAGGATGTGCTGATCGGCCGCGTGAATCAGCTGGCTCCGGCCGACGTCATCGAAACACGATATGGGTTGATCAACGAGTTCGAGCAGCAATTGGCCGACTCTGGCACGCGCGTCGTCAAGTGCTTCCTTAACGTCTCCAAGCGGGTGCAGCGGGAGCGGCTGGAGGCGCGTCTGGACGACCCCGCGAAGTATTGGAAGTACAATCCTGGCGACTTGGACGTCAGGACCAAGTGGAACGACTATATGGACGCCTATGGTTTGGCGCTCGGGCGTTGCAATACGGATGACGCGCCTTGGTACGTCATACCAGCGGACCACAAGTGGTATCGCAACTGGGCAGTCGCCCAGATACTGCTGGAGACGTTGCAGTCGATGGACTTGGAGTGGCCACCCGCCAGTTTCGACGTGGAAGCCGAGAAGGCGCGGGTGAAGGCGGCGCGCTAGAACATTGCCAGGTGGCTAGAAGTTGACGGCCGCGACGAGAGACAAGGCGGGTGTGACTGACAGATCCGGCACGTCGTCGAAGGCCAAGTCGGCTGGTTGGACGTCGTCAAGCAAATCGAGGGCGGCCACGGAATAGCGAGCCATGGCCAGATCGAGCAAGTGGGTGTCGTCGCCCAGCGGGGCAGCGACCGCGATGGCGCCCGCCTCGAGCGCCAGGCTGGCCTGAGTGGTGTACACATTGTCGGCGTCAAGGTAGAAGAAGCCCACGGCGATGGAGCGGCGGCCCTGGGCTCGTAGCGCGGCGACGGCCCCGGCGATACTCTGGCCGGTGTTGTCGGCGTAGGCCAATTGCACCGGCAGTCTATGGTGCGTCCGCCACTGCCGGGCTCGGCGGTGCATCAGGGCGTTGCCGCGGGCATCGCCGGAATTGGGGACGGCGAAAACCAAGCCGTCCAGCTCCGCGGCGTGGCAGGCGCTCAGGGCCTGACGGAGCCGCAGGTCGATGGTGCCCAGCAGATCGGCGGACGGGCCGAGCGGCCTAGACAGCCGGATCGACAGATCGGGCACCTGCTGTCGCACGTGTTCTATCGCGGTGACGGCGGCGTCGGAAGCCCGGTAGACGCGGGTGATGTCCAGCGGGACGAAGACGGCCTCGCGCACCTCGCGCAGGCTGAGAGCCGTGGCGATCTGGCGGCAGGACGGTTCGCAATGGTTGACGAAGGCGAGTTCGACGGTGAGGGCTGGGCGCATGGCGCGCATGCGCTTGCGCAGAGTGTGGACGACTTGGACGACTGAATCGTCGGCAGAGCCATTGGCCAGCAGGACCAGTGCTGGGGCTGTCATCGGCACTCCTTCCCTCGTCGCGGTCGGGGCGCCTTTGCCTTTCTGGCAAAGACTCTTTCACGGACTATCCGCCTGTGGCAAGTTAAGTCTCACAATGCGGACGTTAATACTAAAGAGTAAGACCATTTTCTACTGCATCCAAGCCGGCAGTGTGTTATTGCCATGAAAATTTACGGTTTTCTTAATCGACAGCGTCGGCTTGTCAGCCGGGTGTAAACCAGATAGAGTGTATCGGTACGCAAACGGCGTGCGGACGTGGCTCAGTTGGTAGAGCATCACCTTGCCAAGGTGAGGGTCGCGGGTTCGAATCCCGTCGTCCGCTCGGAGAGGCTTCTGGCCGTTCCACGGTGAAGATGGCTTCATCCGAACACA